>OGOG01000702.1_pt1 | contig 36571 bp, 33 predicted proteins | sample 1552581 | NCBI WGS metagenome assembly OGOG01 (sample SAMEA2580152, study PRJEB22360) | human gut metagenome | biome: human gut; feature: human-associated habitat; material: faeces | place: Denmark | collected 2008/2010 | reverse complement strand
AATTCTGAATTTTTCCAACAATGTCTCTATATTCAGGTGTAAGCTCTTTATTATATATTTCATTTAGAAGTATTGGTGAATCCGTAACAATGAAATCTACCTGATCATACAATCGGTCAACTCTTCTTGTCTGTTCCTTTAAAATTTCAAACTGATTTTTTGCTGATCCATCCAGCATTTCGATGTTTTTGTCATAAACAAGCTCCTTGGCATATTCCTGTACATACTCTGCACCATATCCTGCCTTTTTGAGTGCAGCCGTAATCTCCATGCATGCAGTTGACTTTCCTGCTCCCGGTCCACCATATCCGTTTATTACCACAGGTGTTTTGTCTCTTTTTAAATTCTCCAACTGTCGCCTGTGTTCATCTTCATAATCTTCCATTTCTTTCGTAAGTGACTTTTCATTGCTCATTTCTTTTTCTACTTCCGCTTTTTCAATTAAATAATCCGATATTTTTTCGGCATCCTTTATTGCAAGGAAAAGTTCATTTGGATTGTTTTTTAATGCACTAATCCAACTTTGAATGTATGCCTTGTGATTCTCCATGTGAGAGTTCTGCTCATATGTGATTCCTACTGCCTGTGCCGTAAATGCTGATGATATTTCCGCACGTAATTCTTCCTTGGCATATTCAGGTGAGCCGAACATGTTAGCTATCTGTCTGTTAAATCGACTCTCATGTCCTGTTGCATGCCCTGCCTCGTGGAACAGTGTTGCCATGTAATCATATTCAGTTTCAAACCTGTCCATTTCAGGAATGACTATCCTGTCATGTTTCGGGTTATAAAAAGCCTTGTCTCCCTCCTCGGAATAACCCACATTCATGTTGTTTATCAGGTTATCTCTTATGTGCATTATTCTTTCCGTGTCAAGGTCATACTTTTTTGCCTCGTACTGTGTAAGATTTTCCTCAAGCTCACGTGCCTCTGCATATGATATTTTTTTCTTCTTCTGCGTGTCATATAATGACCAAAACTCAACAGGTGTTCCCTTTGAACCCTTTATTATTTTCCATCCTTTATTGGATGCCTGCTTAAAGGTGCACCATCTTGGATCTTCCCATCCTTCCATTTTCTGGATGAATGACAGCCACATCTTGTTTATTCCACGATATCTTGTGTTTGTTACGGCATTTACTGGTCTGTCCGTGCTCCATGCCATGTGCCAGGGAATGGTTTCTTCTGAAAGGCACTTGATGAACTCCCTTACCATTTCCTCTCTCATCTTAGTATTACCTGCCATTTTCACTTCCTCCTGAAAGTTCTTCCCATTCATGAATTATTTCTTCTTCAGGTTCTTCCTTTTCAAATTCAGAAGGCTCAATTTCTGCTCCAATCTGATTTAGCAATGCCACAAGTTTTTCTGTTCTTCCATCCATTATCTCCACTTCCTTTCTTATTTATCTCCATTTGATTGTTGTCCCTTTAGCTTTTTTACCTTGCATATCACGGCTATTTCCATGAAAATTATGATTGTGTGCATTCCAATCACTGACATTTTAAGGTTCATCAAAATGTAAATAATTGATGACAGCAATATCATTATTCCTGTCACCATCACTGCTTCATACTTTTTCTTTAATGCAAAGGAATACTGTATCCCCATTATGATTATTGTCAGCACCCCGATACTGCTCTTTATTATCATGTTAATGTCCATGCATGTTGTTCTCCTTCTGTTTTTCCTTTTTCGTTTTTTCTTCAGGTCTTAGTCCGACCATTCTTCCCAGTGATGTCTTTTCAAACATTCCGTCTATTATTTGTTTTTCTTTTCGTGCTGCCGCTAACATCTGTCTCGCCTCACACAATGCCATGAAGTTTCTAGGATTTTTAATTTCTTCCTCAAGGCTTTTTATTTTTTTCTCAATGATGTCGCATGCACTGTATATTGCATCCTCCAGATTATATTTTTCCATTTCATCCGTGTCAGACTTGATTCTTATTAGTTCATCACCGTCCACTCCCAGATTGTAGCCTTCTCTGTCCATGTACCTAAGAATAAGTTCAGCCTCATCATTTGTCAGATAACATATAGTTATGTAATTTGTGTCAACCCAATATGCCAAATCCTCAGCCACAAGAAACACTCTAATGCTTTCATTTAACCTGTCCGCAATGTTAGCAAATTCGAGTTCTCCACCCAAATCTAACTTATAATTGTTAAAATCAACATCCATGTTTTGTCTCATGCTATGGAAATTATCAAGGTTATTTCCGCCAAAGATTACATGATCAATTAATCCTATTCCCAACATTTTATAAGCCTTAATCAACTGTTTTGTAATTCTTATGTCATACCGGCTTGGTACTAGGCTTCCTGACGGATGATTATGGATTACTATGGCATTGGCTGCATTTGACAGGATTGATGCCTTTAGCATTTCTCTTGGATTAACCAACGCCTGATCAATTTGTCCCACGGACACAATTGAAAAGTTTATGGGCTGTCCAAAAGAATTGAGATTAACTATGCATAACTGCTCTCTGTCTAATTGCGTCATTAATTCCTTTCCAATTATTTTCACTGCACTTTCTGCTGTTATGATTCTTTCGTCCGAGTATAATGGTGAATCCTTTACCAGTCTTACCGATACCTGTTCCAATTCAAAATCATTTTCCATTCCACGTCCTCCAGCTTAAAGCTCCACGGTAATTACCGTGTTTTCATCCTTTGAATTAATCATGTTCCTTAATTCCTCCATGCTTACGCTTGGAATTGTTTTTTCCTGTTTCTTTTCTTTGTCATCTTCCATTTTTCTTCCTCCAATCCTTTCATGTAATACGTAAAAAGGACGGTAAGAGTCAGAGATTTCTTACTGACTCTTGCCATCCTTTTATTCTAATTATATTATAACACTATGGTTTATGTACTTAAATGTTACTTTTGGTTACCTTTTCTTGTCGTCCCTCTTTCTGGTGTTTTTCCTTTCTTTTTCCTTTTTGGGTGTTTCTGTTTTTTCTTCTTCAAAATTAAAATTTTCCAACATGTATTTTGCCATTTTTAGCTGTCGTCTTAACTTCTGACGATTGATTTCATGTTCATTAATCAATTCATTATATTCCCTGTACATTGATGCAATGTAGCCTGTTTCAATTTCGTTTTCAATTTGTTTTAATTCCTTAACATGTTCATTTGGATTTTTTAGCATTTCGCCATACATTTCAATTTTTTCAAACTGTGACGGACTTCCATCAAGAAATGACTTGTATAGTTTTCTTATTTTTTTAATTTCCTGATTTTCATTTCTTATCCTTTCCTTAAGACCTTTCTCCAGTCCTTCAACATCTTCAAGAGATTCAATGTTGTTGCATAATATGTAGTTCCATTGTCTGCACATTTCATTAATGTTTCTGATTGCTCTCTCATTTTCCCACGGGGCATTTGTATTTCCACCGTACAATTTTCTTGCCCTGTATATCTTTCTTAGTTCATGTCTTTGAAACGCTCCCATCTGACTGTATCTCATGTATCGTCTTGGAATTTTGACAAACGCACCATTAAAATGCACCTTTCTTGCAATGACATATGTTATCCTTTCATTTTTTGAACCAATTCTTCTTTTTATTTGTTCAGGTCTAAGTTCCATCGGCAGATTATATGACCTTACCGCCTTTCTTTTTCCCGGAGGCTTTAATGCAAGGTAATATCCATTCTTTTTTGAAATACCTTCCCTTACTTCATACCCATGTTCCTGTTGCAACCTTTTTAGAAACTCTTCATAAGAGTCTGACTTTCTTATGCAAACCGCAATGTCCTCATTTATTATCTGCTTCCAGTCTTTTGGTTCTTCCTCTCTTACAAATTCCAGTCTGCTTAGACCATATCTTTCGGCTATCCTGTCTGTAATGGGCTGTATGTACCTTTCCCAGTCTCCTTCCTCATATCTGTACTTTTTCCCGGTTACTGAATTTACAGAATTAAATATGATGTGACCGTGCATGTGTTCCTTGTCCGTGTGCACTGCAAAAACAACATCATGTTCATTATTAAGATATTCCTCAACAAAGTCACTGATTATGTCATAGCAAAGTTGTGCAGATACATTTTCTTCAGGATTAAAGGATATTACATAGTGATATGCCTGTCTTCCGTCAAACTTATCAAATGCTGCCTTTGTATCCATGAACTGCCTGATTATTTTTTCCTCATTGATTCCGCAGTTTCCACCTATCAGTGTCTTATTATCTGTTTTTTCAGGATTGGTAATGTAATAAATTGCATTAATCATTCCCTGATTCATTCTTCCCTTGCTTCTTTCCTTTATGTGCATAAGTTTAGTTATTCCCATTTACATGCTCCGTCTTCTAATGGTTGTTTCGTACTCGTCAAAAACTGCAATGTATCTTTCAAGCATTGCATTAACTCTTCCAACTGTTGCTGCCTCAATGACGCTTTCATTGTACTTGTTTATTATTTGTCTTACATTTGTTTCAATCTTGTTCTTTTCAAAGGACAGTCTTTTTATCAGAATCTTAAAGTCCATGCTTGTGTACTCTATGGGATTAATCAAAAGGCTTCTAATTATTGAGGTCATGCTTACTTCCTGCTCCCTTGAAAGTCTTTTAATCTCCCTGTATCTTTCCATTGACATTCGTACCGGAAAAGTTGAATCTTTTGCCTCGTCCTCGTCACGGTGTGTGTGATAATCAAGATTCTTTTCCTGACTCATTATTACAAGAATGTCCTCAAGGCTTTTCCTTATCAAGTCAAGATGAATGAACACCTCATCATCTACTTCTGTTATTCCATCCGTGTTATGCTTTCTTGCAATACTGTTTATTCTCTTTCCTTCGTTTGAAATTGCATTCACTTTTTCTTCAATCTTTTTTATGTCCGTCTGGGAAAATCTGAACGTCCTATCAAGCTGTTCCCTCACATGAACACTTGTCTTTTTTTCTCTTTTTTGAGCATCTTCGATTATGCTGTCCCGTAATTTTTTTGAAAGTCTTATCTTAAAAACAACTTCATATCTGTTCATTTTGCCTTTTTATGGTACCCATTTAGGGTACCATTCCTTTTTTTACTGCTAAATTTATGGTACCCACTTTGGGTACCAACCTGTCATTTCTGTTTTTTGTGGTACCCATTTTGGGTACCACGCTGTCATTGTCTCCGTTTTTGTGGTACCCATTTTGGGTACCACCTTTCAATTTTCTTTATTTATGGTACCCTTTTTGGGTACCATTTTTGTCCCTTTCTGTGTTGTTCATGGTACCCAAAGTGGGTACCATCTTGGTTTTTTCTTCCTTTGTGGTACCCATTTTGGGTACCACAAAATCACGTTTTTCAGTGGCAAGATACGCATTTTGTAGTACAAATGTACAAAATGCACTTGTTAGGGAGTTCCCTAATACCCCTTCTTACGTTCCATGCCTCCATGATTATTTAAGGGCCGCCATTTTGCGACCCTCTAAATTAATCTTATCTGTAAGAGGCTACATATTCACGTATGCAGTCTTTCAACTGCTCATTCGTAACCTCATTTATTCTTTTACCTTCATATGCACTTGCATACAGTCCGTCAATGATTTCATCATCAACACACATTACATACTTTTCATCCGGTGAAAATTCATTCTCCATTTCCAGAAGTTCATCGTATATCATTCTCTTTGCCGTGATTTCCGATGACTTTGAAAAAAGATTCTGCCTTGTTGTGCAAAGCATTTCCAGTTTATATTTTGTCAGTATCTTGTCTAAGTGTTCCCTTAACATCTGCTTCTCTCCTCTCGCACTACCTTACCTTTTTCTTAACGGTGGTCCATTTTGATTTCTTCTTGCCCTTGTAAGTTCTTATCATGATTTCATACTTACAATTCTTTCTTACGTTTACAATTTTAAGTTTTTTCTTTTTCCACTTACTCTTAATGATTATTTTTCCATTTCGTTTGATTTTTATTTCAAATCCTGTTGCATTATACTTTGACGGCTTCTTCTTAATTTTTACGTACATCGTGCTTTTCTTAATCTTCAAGCTTTTTATTTTGGGCTTCTTTAATTGTTTTTTTCTTACACCTGATGATGTTGTTGCTTTCTGATTGTCATTACCTTTTTCATCACTGATTGAATCATATGTAAATGTAATTATTTTTCCTGAAGTGGTTTCAACTGTTATTCTTGATGTACCCTCTGATTTCTTTCTAAGTAGAAAACTGTATATCTGATTGTCAGGTTTTAGTACCTCACACACCTCCGTGTCTGAGGAATCACATTTAAATCCAGCTTCTTTCCCATATTCTTCCACTCTGATAAGGATTTCGTCACCTTCTTTAGTAGCTTTAATTATATCTCCATCATTTATTAATGTGTTTTTGTCTGTGATTACCTTGTTTTCTATGTCTGCATTTCCCTTAACTGTCACGTTTACATTAATTTTTGTCGGACTGACTGACTTGTTATTCTGGGAAACCAAATCCGTAAACGTGCATGTAAGCGTTGCCTTTCCCGGATTACCTGTTTCCAATGTCGGATTTAATGATGTGTCATCATCAATACTTAATACCGATTCATCTGATGAAGTCCACTTGACACTCGCCTTGTTGAGATTTCCAAGATTCGATATTTTTGAATGGATTCTGTTTTCCATGATTGACTCTCCTGCAAGCGTCATTTCTGTCTCAGACACTGAATATGTTGGTTTTGTCAATGCATTAATTTTTATGGTTCTTGCAGCCTTTTCATTATAGGTTGAATTAACCTTTATTGTTGCTGTCCCTTCCTTCAATGCATTCACAACAAAAAAACTGTTGGACCAGTCATGGCTTCCAACATTCGATATTTTTGCTATGTCCTGATTGGAAGTTGATGCCTGAATTGTCTGAAGGGCATTATATGATACCTTGTCCCATGTCACATAGCTTGACTCAAACGGTAATACGTTGGTGTCAAATCTGTCACTTGATCCAATGTAGGTGTAATGATTAATTCCATTCTCATTGTCATCTGTTCCATTGCTTATCACCTTGATTCCCGTTGCAGGCATATGAACATATATTCCAACCTGATATGGATATCTTTTTATTTCTGTAGTTTTTGTCTGATTGTCCTTCCATTCGAATAGCCCTTTCATTCGTGTACATCCAACACCTGTACCTGATATCTTAACTGCCTTTACAATGTTAGATTCAGTTATTTCTGTAAATCCAACACTTGCCCCACTGGTAAGAGGTTCCATAGTAACAGCCGGACTTGGACCTGAAGGACTTCCTGTTTTATAAAAATACGCACTTGGCTCAATTGTATTTGTATATCCATTCTCATACTTGTTTAAATATGCAATCATTTCTGAAGCATTTATGAGCTTGTCTTCTCCTTTTTGAATGTTAACACTATAGCTTGAACCATAAGTGTGATTACTTGTTGTAATGGTAAGAGCTTGTACGGTTACGACTAAAGCCATTGAACTTAATGTCATCACTACTAATGTTTTTAACATTTGTCTTTTCATTATTATAATCCTCCTTATTCAAGTCGTTCATTACCTGAATCCCATTTTTTTAGTTTTTCCTTTTCTTTAGTTTGAGGTATTTTTTTTGTGGTTGAAGGAACACTTTCTATTTTTTTAGAAGTGGAATAATTGTAATTATGATTAACAGAAGCTTTGGTTGTTTCAATTTTCTTGGTTGCTTTAACCTTTTTTTCTGATTTCTTTTTAACCTTTTTGGTTGTTGTTTCTTCAGGTGTTACCTGTAATGTTGATTCTTCCATCGTTGTTTCTGTTTTTGTTTCCTGTTCTGTTTCTTCATCATCCTGAGCAAAAGTCATGAATGCCTGTTCCTGTTCGGTTGATTCTTTCTCTTTGGTTTCATCTTCACTTGTCACCTTCTCAATCGTGGTTGTCGCTGCAACCTTTTCAGTGCCCTTGCTTTTATGCGGTGCCTTCTTCATTACAATGATTACAATGATTATGATAACCAGAATGGCAATGCCACCACCAAGCATGAGCAACGCTTTCCTTAACTCCTGTTGCTTGTCATTTGGCTGTGCCTTTTCTTCAGGTGTTGCATATTTCTTGTATTCCTTCCTGTCTATGTGGTCATAATACATTCTTCTCAATTTTGAAAACATGATTGTCCTCCTACCACACTCTTGCTGTCGCTTCACTTGTTTCCAAGTCATAAGTCACTTCAATGTATTTGTTTTCACCTTCATTTATATTGATTACAAATTCAAGCTGAATACTGTCATCTGAAACTGACATTTCCCTGTATGAAACACTTGATGAATTTTGATAGCCATATCCAATGACTGTCTCGTTCACGCACTTAATCACAATGCTTATTCCTTCATCACCGATTAACTTTCTGACCTGTTCATTATTTTCAATGTTAATTACAGGAACGCTCTCCGTTTCCTCCATCTCTTGAACAGAGGGGGTTGTTTCCGAAACTTCTTCCGTAACGGATTCAGAAACTGTTGTTACAACCGTGGTCTGTTTTTCTGTAGTTGTTTCTGCTTCATTTTTACTTCTTGCGAACCTCTCCGAAAGTTCAAAGGCAATGATGCAACCGATTGTCAATGCGATGGTTGCCAACACAAGCAGTATTTTTTTCTTCTTGTCCATGTTTGTTTCCTCCTAATTGTTCGTGTATGTGAAGTGCATGTAATCCCTGTAATATCCTGTCCACTCACCACCCCAGTAAAATCCGGCATCCTTCCACACCTTTACGACTGCTGATGTTATTGAAAAAATGTCATTTCCCGGATTGTATGTTCCTCCTGTATAAGTAGCAGGATTACTGTCAGGATTTATGTCAATGCACGTTCCGTAAGAATGGTAAGACCTTACATTTGAATTACTTGCCATGTTTCTCCAGTTGTAACAGCCTACCGACTTGATTCGAAATCCCAGCTTGTACATTCCTTCAAATGCCTGCTTATATGCATTTGCAAGTTTTTTATGGCACGTTATTGTTACCTGTCCCGTTTTTCCGTTTGCATCATATGCCTTTAAATGTATTGTCGCAAGATACTTTCTCATTGTGCTTTCATCCGTTGGAACTCCGTCAGGAAACAGATACTTCATTCTTGATGCTGAATCAACCTTCTTTACGTTTTCAACACTTTCCGATGTGCCTGTTCCATTAGCCGAATAATATCTTAATACGTGCTCCGTGTAATTCTGGTCTCCATATGCCCAAGGTCCCAGTATTTCTTCCTTTACGCCTGTCCTTTTTACTCCATTACTCTTAAGTTTGGCATAGGCGTAAACATTTTTCTGCGTCCACTTGCCATCACTTTTAATTGCATAATCAATGTAAGCTCCCCCAAAGTTATATCCCTGAAGTGCAAGTTTTATATTATCAATGTCATCAGGATTCTTAACCTTTGCCTTGTCAATCATTCCTGAAAGATACTTTACTCCCTGAGCTATGCTCTCATCTCTTGTTATCGAGTTTGGCTGCTTCCCAAGTGACTCTGATGCCTGAAACACATCCTCGCCGTTTCCTCCGGATTCCTGCATCATTACCGCAAGATATAGATCTATGTACTGTTCCTTGTGATGTTTCTTAAGTTCCGAAAGCACGTCGTTTCTTAAGGACTCAACCTCAACTGAAAGTCCATAACTTCCACTGTCATTATTTTCCTCATTGTACGTTGCAGTAAACACACCCAAAAAGAGAGAAATGAATATTGCAACTACTGAAAGTATTACAATGTAGGGAAGAAGTGCCGTCACCACTGCAAATATTCCTGAAATCAGGCGAATCAGAATTTTCGCTCCTATTCTTATAGACATTTTTGCTGCCTTTGATGCAGCACGTGCTTCCAATTTCACGAATCCTTCTTCCATGTTTGCAATCATTTGTCTTCGGTAATCATCGACAGTTTTTTTCTTTGACTGCTCACCTGCATCGATTAAGGAAAGAGCCTTGTCAACCTTTTTTCCGACAATCTTCCTTACATTTTTTCCAAGCCGTTTCCACTTACGCTTTTTTATCTTTTTTTCCCTTATTAACTTTTCATCTGCTCTTGAAACATTCTCCGTATTCTTAAGCCTTTTTTTTGTTATTTCTCCTGTCTCATTTAACAGCACTTCCTTTTGCTTGTATTTGTCCTTTGCCTTTTTTACAATCAATGCTGTTTTAACAGGCTTTGTAACTGTTCCCATTGTGGCATTTTTTATTCTTCTCATGACAAGACGTTTCTTCAGATTTTCTGAATGAGGGTTATCTTCTTTAAATTCGGAAACGTCATAATTACGTCTTTCAAGATTTTTTATTACTCCATCCACAAGCTTTTTTCTCTTGTATGGAGACATTTTTAGGAAAATTCTCTGTCCTTTCCTTGAAAGTTCATCGTATATGAGCGACTCTCTTTTTGTCAGTCTTCTCTTTCTTATGTCATTGTTTACCATTATGCTTCCTCGTCATGGAATGATGTGTTGTAGAGCTTGTACAGCTCATTATCCTTTGGGACAATGTTGTCGAAAGGAATTATCTTTCTTCCTGCCCTTATTATTCCTGTTCCCGGTTCAACTCCGTTTACATAGCTTAACTGTTCATTCGAAATGTTGAACACATCAAAAAGATTTTCCTTATCTATTGAACCCTGCTCAACCATGATTGCAAACTCTGAGTTGGAAATCATTGCCTTTGTTTCAGGATTCTGTAATCCGTCAAGAATCATCTGTGTCATTCCTGTGGCAAGACCTCCCAATTTTCTTACCTCTCGCCATGTTGAGTCAAGCTCCACCATTGCGTACTCATCCTTCCAAAATTCATGTACCTCATCAAAATATGCCCATGTTGCAATTTTGTTGTTACTGTTATACTTAATCTTTGTTCTTATTTTTTCAATGATGATTAACATTGCAACGGACTTCATCTTTTTACCCAATGAATCAATGGAATATCCTGTAACTCTTGAATGACTGTCCATAGTGTCCTGATGGGTGAATATGTTAAGAGTTCCCGAAACGAACATTTCCATTTCCTCGGCAAGGTCCTTTGCATATTCATTGTTATCTTCTTCCGAATACTTTATAAATTCTTCCCTTATGTCAATGAGAGTTGGACTGTCATTGGTCTTTCCTTCTTTTCTAAGCTTGAAGAATCTCTGAAAGACAGCCTTTGTGGCACGGTCGATTATGTTAATGTGCTTATTGCTTAGAATGTCAGGCTTGATTGCCTGCTCACATATGGCATGCATGAACTCTGACTTTTCCGTTATGAAATTCTTTTCATTTATTTTTTCATCAGGAATGTGTAACGGATTAATGTAGTGATTGTTCTCATTCTCACTGAATTTTACATATTGTCCGTTCCATTTTTTTATTGCTTCCTCATATTCTCCCATTGGATCAACTGCAATCAGGTCATCGTCAGTGTATGCAACAACCTGTCCCATTTCCATTTTTGCAGCCTGAGACTTACCACCACCACTTAATCCAAAGTAGAATCCGTTACCATTTTTTAATTTCTTTCGATTGATTCTTATTTCATTTTTCGAAACCTGATTCACTCCGTAAAAAAATCCTCTTGGATCATTTATTTCCTCAGTATTAAACGGAACGAATCCTGAAAGTGATGTGGTAAACATCGGCCTCATTGTGTTAACGAATCTTGCGGCTGTCGGAAGAACAGTCTTTAGAGCATCCATCTGTCTGTACTGATGTTCAACAACCTTAATGGTATGTGAATTAGCTGCTGTCATTATTCTTTCAATGTTAAGTTCAAGTTCCTTCTTACTGTTTCCTGTAACACATATGAGTATGTCCACGTAAAACATTTTCTCGTCAAAGGACCTTAATCCGTCAAGCCCATCTTCCAGTTCCTCAATCTCTCGTCTTCTTACGTATGAAACTTCTGTTGAAAAATTTCCATTCTTGTTTTTCATTTGCTGTTGAGTGTCTATGCTCTTTTGAACGCTTGAATATTTTTTCTGCAACATTTCAGAGGCAAAGTCCTTGTCAACAGGCTCACAGTCTTCTGTGTAGATTACCTGAAATGGCATGTCCATTAATTCTCTTACAAAAGTATCCTCAAGACCTGATGGATACTTTTGAATGAACAGAACTGAAGCATATTTTTTTCCATAATCAAGTGTCAGATATGTGTCATGTTCCCTGATTGTTGTATTTATTATGTCTCTTCTCCAGTCTCTTCTCATTCTTAATGAATCTTCCCATGAAAAGGAGAATTTCTTTTCATCCTTCATTCTGAAAAATGTATGCAATGCCCTTAATCTTTGTCCTGCATTAAGTGGGATCAGTCCTGAACCCATTCTCTTAAAGCTTCTTGCAAGATTACCCTCGACTGTTGCAAAATATGCCTGTGCAGAATCAAAGTCATACTGTAAACAACTTATTATGAAATACCTTACCTGTTGTATTCCCTTTCGTGATGTGATTGTTTTCTCCCTTATGTATTCAGCATAGGCTCTTGCAAGCGGCTCATTCTTTTCATCAAGTGCACTCTCCAATATTGATTCGTTAAGTTCTTCAAGGCTCATTGGCTCATTGCAAATGATTATTTTAAAGTCAACGTTTAGAGAATTTATCATCTTCTTAAAATTTTTTCTTGTTTTCTCTCGTTGTTCCTCATCTTCCGTGAAGTAATTTGCATCCTCAAACATGTACATCCTGTCATAAAGTTTTACTCCCTGACCTGCCTCCAGTTCAAAGATTCCCTTTTCAGATATTCGGTTAACGGGAATCACATCCTGAAGTGCATTTGGCATTGTAAATACAGGAGTTGATAATCTCTTGTACTCCCTTAATTTTGTTTTCGCCATTTCTTCTTATCCTTCTCCTTGTCCTTTTTTTCTTCAGCTCTTTGTTTCCTTAATTCTTCTTCCATCTGTCTTATCCTGTAATCTCTCACTGAAACTTCTGATATTGTGTAATCTATTCCCTTTCTTAACTCCATTTTTCTCTTAACAAGCTCCGTGAATGACATTCCGTTTTTTGTGTAAAATCCATTCATCCCCAACAGTGTTATGATTGGCATTGACACAAATGTTGCAAGAAGTGAGTTTACATGTAATACAAACATCATTAAAAACATGATTAAAATTCCTGAAAAAAGTGCCATGGCACCATACTTAGTTTCTCTTTTGGACAACCCTTTGTAAAAGTCTTCCTTGTATTTGTCAAAGTCCTGATTTATTGGTGTGTTCATTTTTTCCCTCCTACATGTTACATGTTAAACGCTCTTCTGAATGTTGCATCACATCCCTTTAATGCTGCACCTATGCATACCATCTTTACGATTGACTCAACATATACCAACTGAAGATTGTCACCTGAATCAATTACCGATGAGCCCATCAGAAATGAACCTGCTATTGCAAGAACAACTGCCATGAGAACAATCTCAAAGACATATACAAGCATTGTCTTTACGTAAGAATAACCTGTACGTGCTATTTCTCCTCCACCTGCAATTGTAGACAATGCAATTGACGCAAAGGGAATTAGCATGTACATGTTTATGAACCTTCCAAAAACCGACCAGACCATTATCACACAGCACGCAATTGCTATCAGTAAAAAAATCAGTGCCAACACAAAGCCGACCATTGGAGTCATGTTATCTGAAATCTGCCTTGCCATGTCGCCTGCATTAATCTTAAGTCTTTTTTCCTTTACAAGTCCCAACAAGTCCATTGCCATATGGCACAAAAGTGGAAACCATACAACAAACATTTCCATTGCCGTAACTGTAAATATGTACCTGAACATGGTCTTAACTGTTGCCTCAAACTGAAGTTCTGCCTTTAAGTCAAGTGCATCCCTGCAAAATCCCCATACAAAAAATATGGTAAGAAGTGGTGCCCCTATTCCAAGAAACACGTTGTAAAGATTTGAGACCATGTTCCACGCTTCCTTATAAGTGCCATCCATTGGGCTTACTCCTAAAAGCGTGTAAATGACACCAATGGTATCATTAAACATGTTTATGCTCCATTTAAAAAGCGGATATCCCTTAAGAAAGTCCATGTTTTGTCTCCCTTCTTGACCTAATTAATTTTTACCATCAATATTGTTGGAATTGCTGCAATGAAAAAACCTGCGGCCACTTTCTTGTATGCCTGTCCCTGTTGCATGGAATCTCTCGCATCAAGTGCCTGTGCAAGATCCGTTAGGCCCAGTGCGGTCATGATTACCCCCATACCTATTACAACTGCCAGTACCACATTTTCCACTAATAAGATTCCATCTGACACACTCTTTGGAACGTCTGTTGATACACTTTTTGAGTTACTCTTCGCTGCAAATACCATCATGCTCTGATTAAGTGTCAGGCTTAGTGTAATAAACGTTGCTAAAATTTTCCTTTTTACATTTTTTAGTTTCATCTTGTTCCTCCTAATTTTTTAATAATATAAAAAAGCACTGAAGGGCTTATTCCTTCAATGCCATTTATCACAATTATATTTTAGCATTTAAATCTTTGCAGATACAGGTTACTTTTGGTTACCTTCATCTGCAATGTCTTCCTTCATTCTTTCATATCCCATCACATGCAGTCCAATCATTATCACAAATGATAATATTGTCCAGAATATGCTCCAAGTATTGTCCATCCTTGCGTGTGCATCTGTCCATATCATCCACGCAAACGCAATGGATATCCCCAATGAAAGCACGTATCTTAATACTTTAATTTTATACATTATCACACAAAAGATGATTGCAACAATAGCTGCAATCATAAGGCAGTACACCTCATGCAGTTTTGTTTTCTCACTTAAGTCTGTTGCTAGTAAGTAAATTGCCATTAGTGCCTCTCCGTATATGATGTTCTTAAAACACATGAAAAAGCCTATTATAAGTATTATTATCATTCCTGTTTCAAATGTCATGATGCTTTCCTCCCCTCAATTTTTCTCCTATTACCAATATTCTATAATTACCGTCATAATCGCATGTAGAAAGTGTTATGTATTTATTGCTACTTTTTTTAAGTTGCTTACATTGATATAATGCATCCACATTAAGACAATTCTTAAGTTCATCAAGCGAAAGTTCACTACCACTTAAAGTTGTAAATTGATACCATTTATTATTTATTGTTGTTCTTACAACATTTACAATCCTGTACGTGCTGTTCTCAGTCGGAGTATACAGATAAATGTCCTTATGTTTTGAATAATAACCTTGCTCCTTAAATTTCATCAACTTGCCAAACATTGATGTATTCCAATGTCCCATGTTGTGTCCGTATATAATAAGATTATCCGCATCATTGATGTCTGGCACATTATAATAGCGTTGGTCCAAATAAATTGAGCCGTAAATGGAACTATTACCATAGATATCGTGATTCAGATAATATTCGTTATCCTCAGCCTTAATCACCGGATAGTCCACACCTGTTCCCGGTATGTATATCCATGCCACTATGTCTTCACTTATAGCCTTTAATTTGCTCCAATTTATGACCTTTTTCTTCTTTGACGTATTTTTTATTGTTTTTTCTGCAACAGTTTCTTTTTTAAGTGTTTTGTATACGTTATTTACATTGTAATACTGTAAACACACCAATGCTATTAATACCATTCCAGTAACAAACAACAAAACCGATATTTTCTTTCTCATATTTTTCAACACCAATCCTTCTTTTTTTGTAAAACTATCTTCTTATTTTTGTTGAAATCTATTTTTATTGTTCACTTTAATTGATTTTTCACAATAAATATGATATTATCAAATAGGAATTGTGGGAAAAATTTATTTTCTTGTTTTATTTCGGTTTTTCTCATGCTTTCCGACTTCGTAAAAAATAACTTCTCATTGTATTTCCTACAAGAGAAGTTATTTTATTTTTATTTATATGAATAGCAAATTCTTCTTATTTTCCAAAAGTTCATCCACCTTATTGAGCTTTTTGTACAGTTCATCCACTGTAACTATCATTTGCTCAGTATCGTTTTCACTAAACATTGCTGTTAGTGTTCCGTCAGCCTCATCGTCCCATTTAACTTCAAGGATAAATGTGTTATCTGACTTTACAAAAACATTTACATTATAGTTCATTCCTACCATATGCTTCAACACCTCTTGGGGAATGTATTCTTCTCCATCAATTAAACAGCAATTATCTCCACGTTTTTTTGCGTTGTTAATGCAGTTCAATATGTTATCTATCTGTTCCATGACATGCACCTCTATTTGTTAACTTTAACTTTCTTTACCTTGCTCCACTTACCATACCCAGCCTTGTTATAAGCCCTTACATAAATCTTGTATGTTTTCTTTCTTTTGAGCTTTTTAATGGTACATGAAGTCTTAGTTGTTGTTTTTGTCGTTGCCTTTCTTCCAAGTACTGCCTTGACCTGGTACTTTGTGGCTTTCTTCACCTTTTTCCATTTTATAGCGATTTTCTTACCCTTTAAGTTTTGGGCAGAACTTATTTTTACCTTTGCCGGTACCTTTGAAACAGACTTTGTTGTGTCTTCAACATCCGTGTAGTCACCTGTTTCATAAATTGTGGGACTTATTGATGGTCTTGAAGTTGGTTGTGTTACACTGTGGTCTATCTTCTTCGGCACAAGGTTACCATTCTTGTCCGTTACGTACTCATATTCATATCCGTCTTCCTTGCTGACTTCTGTTCCGTCTGCAAGTATCCAGCCCACAAGTTTGCTTTCTGTTTGTCCATCAATCATTTCAAAATCACACTTCTTGCATGTTACTCTGTCTATTACATATGCATACTTATATGTAAGTCCCATTGACATATCTGTTTCATAGACAGTTTCAAGTGTATCAACATATGAATGACCCGTGGCATAAGTTTTCTTTCCCTTGGAAATTACCTTTCCACAGTTAATGCAGGTTTCATCACCTGTATATCCATCCTCATTACAGGTTGCAGCCTTATAGTTTCTAAGCTCTGTTTCATGCGCTACCATTGGAACTTCCCTTGTTTCCGTCTTTCCACAGATTGTGCAGGTATACAGGTCCTCTCCCTTTTCAGTACAGGTAGGCTCCTTCTTGTGACTTGTAAACTGAAAGTCGTGTGCTGAGTAGTAGAGTTTCTTTGATGTTGACTTAACATCACCACATTCGCTACACTTCTCTACAGTGTATTCACTCTTTTCCTCACAGGTATCTACTTTTTGTGTTGTTGTAACATAATGATGTTCTGTTTTTGGCGTTGTTTCAGTCCATGTATAGCCACAGGTTTCGCATGTCTTTTCAACCTTTCCTTCTTCAGTGCAGGTTGCTTTCTTTACCGTCTTAATGTCACTGTCCCTTACCACATGATTACATTCTCCATCAATCTCTGTATGCTCTGATGTGTAGGTCTTTCCGTCGACCGTAACTGTTGCCTCATACTTTGTAACTGTGGCATCACCACACTTCTTTTCTGAAACCTTTGTTACATCACAATCAGTTCCAATGTACTTTCTGTCTACCATATGGTAACATTTGTTTCTTTCATCATATTCAAATCCGTTATTTTCGTACTCACCACACTCACTGCATGTTCTGTAGAATGTTGCCTTGTCTCCATTCCACTTGATGACGTGACTTGTAAACGTGTGCCCCTTGTAGTCCATGTAGTCTGTTTTACTTATCGGAAGTGTGGCTCTTAAATCTACATATGTAAAGGGTTCTTTTGCTTTAATATATATACTACTTGAAGCAGACATATATTCTGAGCCTTTAAGAACACAGCTCATGTTAACATTTCGTGTGGCATCACTTGCAGATGGATTGTTTTTATTCTGTGGCTCAACCTCAAACCAGTTACCACAAATATTCACTGCATTCCATGAATGAACTCCCGGATTTGATAATCTTACAGTATCTAAATTGATTACGCCAGCAAGAAAATTGAAAGCATCAGCATAACCCGTACATGTAGCTTTACCTTTCACCAGTGCTGTATAAGCATCATCTATTGTATTTCCGTTCTCGTCAAAACCATATTTAATGTAGTTTATAAACGCCAATATTCCCAGCACCTTTTCATAGTCGCTCATTTCGTCAAGTTTGGGCATTGTGGCAAGGAATCTATCTCTGACTTCTTGTAGTTCTGATAATTGTTTCAAAAATCCTTCTGCATCATAATTCTTTAAATTTAAAACAATATATTTTTTTCCATTTCCATCAGTAAGTAGTTCTGGATCTTTAAAAAAATCGTTAACTCCTCCTTTGTGGCAATATTTACCTATACCACCGTCAATTTTGTTCTTAAACAAATCAGAATAAAAGCTAACCATTTTTTCTGATTCTTCATCATACTCTAACCAACCATCATAAGATTTGGCATCTATTGTTATCTTGTATGGTTCTGAAATGTTATTTAAAAAGTAATACTCTTCAAGTTTCTGCGCTTCTTCAGGTGAAGACACATAGTTTTCCAAAGTGTAAGTGTCTCCCTTGTTCTGTAAAATATTTGTTTTTGTCATTTTATCAAGATAAGCATATGTTTCAGTTGTGCTTATTCCCCCTAAAGCCATGCTTATGGATAATGCCACTGCAATAAGTTTTTTTCTCATTCTTTACCTCCATTGAATCAATTAATTATGTTTCTGTTTATATTTTAACAGATTGTAGACTGTAAAGCCGTAACTTCCGTGAAACCATAAATGTGTGGTACATCCCCTTACCCCTTACGTTTATAAGTTTATGGTATCACAAACATATGTTCTTTGCAATCCAATGTTTAAAAAAGTGTAAACAGAAATGAAGTGTTTCACCCTGTTTACACTTTTTATGTTTTATTGGTTTATCAATTAGTCTTCAATGAAGAATTCATTGTCTGAAGCAACTATGTCATTGTGCTTTGCGTAAACCTTCTGAGCATCATCCTTATTGATCTCAGCGTACTTTGTTATTGTTCTACTTTTAACAAGATAATTCATATATTCGTTAGGCATTTGCTCAATGTATGTTGCAAGATCCCAGTAAACCTTGTTATCGTATGGATTATTTATTCCTTCAGGATATTCCCATGCTCTATATGTGTTCTTTACATTTTCAAGCTGGTCTGTTACTTCCTTCTTTGCAGCCGCATATGCACTGGCTTCATCCCTGTAGTATCCCTTATTGTTAATGAGGTCATCAGCCTTTGCCTTCTGAATGCTGTTTAGGTTATTATAATCCTTTACATAACTGTAGTTTCCAACAGCACGAAGTTTGTAAACATAACCTATTCTTATGACACCGTTTGCATTGGTCTTTGTGTTTACAACTGACATTCCTTTTTTAGCATTTGCATAAAACTTTTGAAATTTTTCATTCGTTTTGTCAAATGTGTAATCATCAGAAGCATCCGTAAGTGTTGTGTCAATGCCGTTTTCGTCCTTAATGCTGTGCATCTGTCCGTTTTCATCCTCATACACTATTTCTATAAGCGTGCTACCGTTTCCAAGGTCTGTAGGATATGCCTGGAACTGCACACCCGGAAGTATGTAATCTGTGTTTTCACTGTTTACCTTGCCAATGTCTAACTCCTGATAATAATATGTCTCATATGTTGCAACACCTGTGTCAACATTGCTCTTGGCATTGGTGAATGTGACATCACCACTTGCCACGCCTGAAAGCTCCAGCTCCCTTGTGTCATTAACCTTTTCATAACCTGCAGGAGCGCTTATTTCGGTTGCAATGTAGTGGTGAATCTGATTAATCAGCTCGTTTACCTCTGCATTTGCTTCCCTGCTTGCATCTGCCTCTGTTCTGAACACATGCTGAGTATCCATTATGTTCTCAATCTCTGCTTCGGAAAGGTCACCCGTGCTTACAAAGTAGCTGTATGTCTTGCTCCTGCACAAATATGTGAATGTGACTGTTCCAACACCTGCCTCATTTGTCACTGTGCTCTTTGGCACGCCATCTTCATTTGTAATGCTTATGATTGCGCCTGCAAGTGGTTTCCCGTCTGTGTCAACCTTGTGAACGGTTACTGTCTGTGCTCCCTCTCCATCCCTTGATAGTGCCGAGTACTTAGGGGGAACGGGTACTTTTGTTGTGTCAGTTGGCATCTTGAACTTGAGACTGTCACTTGTGTTGCCCTCAGTCTTTATGACCTCTCTCATTACGTCCTGCTTTGTCTTTGGAGCCTTTCCCACAACAAGATAAAGCTCGCTGATTCCACCTTCGCTTGTCATTGTTACCGTTACGCTGGTGCCACTTCTTACAATGCTCCTGTCAAATCTGAACTTGAGTTTGTCACCCTTCTTGACGGAAAGATTTCCAATGGCTGTTGCCCCGGTTGTGCTGTTGCCTCTCTTTCTGTAGGCTGCAACACCTGAAACACCTCCGAAACTTATGTTCTTTGTTCCGTCTGAACTTACCGTTATCCAGTTTGAATAGTAATAATTTTCATCCTTGTATGTACTGTCATTTTTTGCAAGGTGGGCATTCACTGTTGATATCTTCTTTCCCTTTGAATTCTTGAAGGATATGGATGTTGCCGCCGTTGCCTTGTCTTCGGGATCCTCATTGTCACTTACAACCTTTCTCAGCTTTTCCATGACATTCCATGAATCCCAACAGCTCTGTCCCGCATAATAATAAGATGTGCTTATTATTGTTGCAAATGCAAGAAGGTCTGCGTCAGGCTTGCTGCCGTAAGCCTTTATGAATGTTCTGCCGTTATCGTATCCGCCATAACCGTAATACAGAAGTTTTCTTAACTTTCCTGCATTTGAGTCCGTGTACTTGCTTTCGTTAACACTTGTGTCCTTAAGTGTTGTTGACTTGTTGTGCTGTGCACACGCAGCGTATACGTCACCAAGCTTGAAAATGCTTGACTGTGTTCTGTTGTTTCCTGAACCATAGTAGAAATCCACTCTGCTTCCAATCTTCACGCTGCTTCTTGCTGACTGTGAGGAGTACAGCTTATAGCTCCAGTTATAACTGTCACTTGCCTGAACCTTTGCTTCAGGAACGGAGAAAAGCAATGGCATTATTGTTTCTGCCTCATCCTTTGGAAAATTTGTTATTGTTGCCTTTTTGTCCGTCACGTTAAAGTGAATGTCATACAGGATGTATTTTCCATTGTTGTTCTCAATTCTTCCGTCTGTCGGCTTGGAATCGAAGAAAAACGGCAGGGAACCCACATTCACAACCTTGTTGTTTGAAAGGTCCTTTATGAAGTACCATTCGTCTTCATCAAGTTCCAAATCCATAAACGTAAGGTCTCCGTTATCATCCGTGTACTTAAGTCCGTGTGAGTAGAATTTCATTCCCTCAAACTGTTCAAGGCTTTCAGGAGCCTTGCCGTTGTCCTTTAAACCATAAATTTCAAAGGCTGCATGAACAAGAGGTTCTCCGCTTTTTGTTCTGTGAATGCTTACTGTTCCTGAAGAATACTTTGTGGGAGTTATTTCATCAACTGTTTCCTCGTCCTTAACAACCGTATCCTTATTTTCCGTGTTTACGGTTTTTTCGTCTTCCTTTACGGAATCCTCGCTTTTTTCTGATTTATCATTGTCCTGTTTTTCACCGGCTGTAACTGTTTCAGTGCTCACGTTTACAGTTTCACTTGGAGCTTCAGTTGTTGTCTGAAGCTCTGTTGCTGTCTGTGTCACACTTTCCATCACGTCTGCAAGTGCCGTCTTTGTTGTTCCTGAAAAGAAACTGCCTGTTCCAAGAGCAACAACAAGAGTAAGTGCAGTCAGTTTTGCCATTAACTTATTTTTTCGCATTGTTTTCCCCTTTCTTTCTGAACATTACCATGATTCCCGCTGCCACGAGTAACAGTCCTGCAAGCATCCAGTATGGTGTTGTTCCACCTGTCCTTGGCAGTTCAAACTTACAGTCATTTGTCACAGTGTATGTAATGTCAAAATAGTGGTATTTTCCGTTTGATTCCACTACTGTTCCGTCGTAGTTTGAATCAGGTGCATTGTCAAGGATGACAGGAAGAGTTCCAACCTCAATTGGTTCTGCAAGAAGAATCTTTCCTTCATTAGTTACCTTTTCAATTACAATGTATTTTGTCTTTCCATCCGGATTGAGCCCTTCCACAATGGCTTCACCGTCGGCATTGGTTTTTACTTCCTTCAATAAATAATAAGTGTCACCCTTAAATGAGTAACTTTCGTTATTCTTGTATGCCTCATCTGTTGTGTAAACACCGAATACTGCATTAGACATAGGATTCTTTCCTGAATCTCTCTTTAATAGTTTGATTGAGGCAAGGTTTTCATCTACAAGCTCCACTTCCTCTGAACCATCATAATTAATTGTTATGCTCTTGTCAGCGCAGGTCTTGTATCCCTTTGGTGGAGTCACTTCGTGAATGTGGTATGCATGCTCACGTTTTCCTTCAAGCTCCTTCTTCATTGCTGCCTGAGCTTCTTCCAGTGTCTTGAAGTAATGTTTCTTGTCTGTTGAGCCTGCAATTATGTCATTTATGTCCTTGTCTGACACATATTCATTGTTTTCAATGTAATAATACTCGTCTTCTGTATTACCTGTAAACGTGGTTGCTATGCTAATCTTACCGTCTGCGTCAGTGGTGTACTGCTGGATGTTTCCGTCAACAGTCACGTCAAATGTGGCATTAGGCAGGAGATTTCCAAGTGAACCCTTCTTTATTATTGTAAGATTCTGTGTGTAACTTTCGGAATCTGACACCGGTTTCAGAGTATATTCCTGATAATTAATGAACTGTGTTGAATAGTCAACTTCATCACCGTCTGAATTATCTGTTGAGGAACCTGCATTTTCTGTTTCCCCATCAGGATTTTCAGCGTCAAACTCATTGTTCTTGTTTGCATTTGTTATTAAGTTATTGTTGACATCATCTGACTTAAACCAGAATACCGTTGCTGAATGAAGTTCATTGTCAAGCACATATCCGTCAAGTGTTTCCAACTCCTGATAATAATATGTTCTTTCCATTTCCTTCTCTCTTGAAGCAAGTGGGTTTTCTCCATCATCATGTCCGTTTACAATCTTATAATTTGCATCATTCTTGTATGCTTCCATTGCAGCTTCATAAGAAGTATAAAGGTTATGTTTCTTGCAGTATGCCACAAGTCTGTCTGAAGCTGTTCCGTATTTGTCAACGTCAACATACTTGTATTCTGCCGTCTTGTATGTTATAGGAGTTCCTTCATAATGGATTTCTCCGTTTTCATCAGTCACGCCCTCAACAAGAAGGTTCTTCTGGTCTGCATCTGCATAAATGTTAATCTTAACCCCAGCCAATGCCTGATTCAATGCATTAGTCTTTTTAATCTTAAATACAGGAGTTAGCGTGCACTCGTTCTGAAGAGAATGAATTTCCACATCAAGCGGATCAATTACATTTTCATTACGTGTGGCATTATCCCCAATAAGAGTGAATGTAATGTCATCCACTGTTCCTACATAGTCAGGGTGAGAGATTTCCTTAACGGTATAAGTCTTTTCCAATGTCTTGATGTATTCGTCAAGGTCTTTTTCTGCAGCCTTTTTTGCCTCATCCCCATTTGCATAATAACCAATGTTTGCAACATTCTTCTTCTGTTCATCATTAAGTTCATCATAATTTGTACAATACCAATAAGGTCCTTTACCCAAGTCATCTGTTGTTGAAACAGAATAATTAAATGTTGCTATAGCCTTACCATCTCCATCTGTTGTAATTGTGGTAGAGCTTCCATCACTACACTCAATCTCAAAGACAGTTCCCGGAACAGGTTCCTGGTCTGTATCTGTTTTGTTTACATTTATTGTCTGCGAAAATTCCTTGTCTAAAGACAATGGTTCATAATCAGGAGGGATTACCTTGTCACTATTAGTGTTTTCAAATCTCATTGTCTTGTAATAATCAGCCTTAACCCACTGAGCATACAACGTAATGTCTTCATTTTTGGTACTGTCAATGTTTGGATAATGTCCCAATGACTGTCCTTCAGAATATGATGTTCCACTTCCATCCTTTTCCGTGTTCCAACCTATGAACACGTAATCGTCTCTTGTAAACTGGTTCACTCTGATTGTGTTTATACTTCCTGAAGAAACAGTGTCCTTATTCGTTTTACCACTATAATTGTCCTCATATGTTATCACAGCGGTCTTTTCTTCCCATTCCGGATAAAGGTCAAGGGTATTATTTGAATGTGCTGAGTATATCCACTTGCCACCGCTCCAATATGCATTATTTGTGTTTCCTGAATTGATTTTTCCGTTTGAAAGCATGCCCTTTGTAATTATAGTATTTCCGCTTCCATCTGGTTTTGTGTTCCATCCCTTAAACTTGGCACCTTCCCTTGTCGGAGCTGTTCCATTGTAATTTGAACGATTTTTTGTTGTATTTGAAACCGTGTACTTAGAAGTTACAATGGTGTCATCATAAGTCAGATAACTTCTTTCAAGCAGTTTACTTGCATCCTGATAAAAGTTAAGTGTGGTCCAGTAATAATCATCATATACTGCAAACAAAGTAACTGACTGTTCTGTAAACTGACTTCCAAAAGTATATTGTTTCAATGCCCATGCTTCATACTCCCTACCTGGTAAGAATGAGGCAGTTGTGGCATTTGAGCTTGTGGACCATCCTGCAAACTTCATTCCTTTCTTCTCAGGATCACTGCCCCATATGCTCACACCTGAACCACTCTTATAGTAATAAGATGTTGTTCTGTTAGGAACTTCACCTCCATTTGTATTATATGTTACCTTTAATGTAGGTCTGTGAAGATAAAGTGTATATGAACCGTGAGCGTATGAACCACCCGCAGTATTCATTCCCAAGTGAATTGCATTAATGCTAAGATTTATTGTTTCATTCACACTGTAACCTGCAACTCCCTTATTGTTAAGTCCGCTTGAGTAGAATGCTGCTTGGCTTCCATTAGCAAGTGTTACACTTTGGGTTGCATATCTGTTCTCAGGTTTTGAATATGTAAAGTTAAATGGAAACAGTGCATAATTTCCGCTTGCAGTTTTTGCTGTTGTGGTTGATGATGAACCTGTAAAGCTGCAATAATTTTGCTGTGATGTATATGTCCATGTAATTTTCTGTGCTGAATTGGACGTACTCCGTATTGAAGCGTTAACTCTTGCCGTATAAAGTGTCGTTGTGGTTGAAGAATCATTGTAATCAAGAATCTTCAAATCAAAATATCCTTTTTTCTTGTCAAGAACGGCCATTGTCTTAACGTCCGGTATTTCAAGACTTAATAAGTAGCTGGCAAATGAAGTTTCATTGATTTTCTTTCCTTCATCATCAAATCCATAATGTTCCCAGTTAAGCATGCTATCCCTTGAAAGTGCAAGTTTTAGTTCTTCATCACTTAAGCTGTTAAGCCATACTGAAAGCATTGTTTCTCTTGCTTCCTTAATTGCATTCTTGAATTCCTCGTCTGAAAGTTCTTTCCAGTTTCCATGGAAAAGCACTGATTCAAAGCCATCCTCCGGTAACTTTCCTTCTTCCACGTCAACACCAAAAGTTGCGTTACCAAAGTATTCGTCCCAACCTTCTTCTCCGAGGTCCTTACCCTGCTTATCAAGGTCTTTTCCATATTTAACAAAGTATCCTGTAACTCTTGCCGTTGAAATGCTTGTACCACTGTCATTTCCATATGTACCAAGTGCTGAATAGTCAACTGTTTCACCAAAGTTTGAATATGCTGCAAAATCGCCATTTTCCTCAACGGCTGTTACAACATCAGCTTCCTTGATGTTTGCAGTTGCAAAGTCCTTAACGTCTGCTGAATAGTTACCTGCAGCACAAATTACTTTTATGCCACTCTTTGTAGCTTCTTTAATCGCATCAACAACATAGTCTGCCTTAATCTTGTAACCTGTTGTTGCTGATAAGTTTATGACTTTTACATCAAGTTCCCTTGCAAGTTCGATGGCTGCATAAAGTGAAGCAATTGAGCCGTCACCATTCTTGTCAAAAGCCTTGATTGAAATGATGTTTGCACCATTATCACTTGTTTCTTCAATGATTTTAGCCATTTCAGTACCATGACCGCTTAAATCACTTGTTCCTTCACCTGTAACATCGTAGCTTTCTCCTGCTCCGTTTACACCTGTATCAATTACTGCAACTCTTGTTCCTTTTTCGTTGTTTGTAATTTTGCTTACTGTATCAGAGCTTTCCTCATTGTCCTGTACTGATACCTTTAAGTCCTTGTTTACAGATATTTTTTTGTTTTTAAGTTTTTCATATGCATTGTCTGAATTTTTTACGCTGTCAAACGTCACAAAGTATAAATCGTTAGACTTTATGATGTTCTTAACACCTTCAAGTTTTTTAATATCTTTCTTATTCTTTGCTGATACAATAATCTTGTTACTTGCTGAATTATCTGTAAGCGTATTGTAGTCAGCAAGATTTATCTTTTGTGAAAAATCGCTGATTTTCACGTTTTTTTCGTCATTATAACGGATAAATCCAAGCGAAGTTATTATTAACGCAAGAGCAGCAATCATCACCACTCCTGTCTTTCTAATTCTGTTTTTCATTTGTCCGCCTTTCTATCCTTCTTCTTTTTGTCAAGCATTCTCTTAATGGTTAGGAATATAATGATAATGATCATTAATGTAATACCTATGCTTAGTGCCTTCTTATATTCCATTAACCATCTTGATTGCTTTTTCCTGACTGTTTCATTGTTTGTACTTTTTATTTCAGTTCTTACGCCTCTGACACAAAGCCTATGGTCATTTATTCCATATGGTGTACACGTAAGCAAGGTTGAATAATCCTTGCCTTTCTCAATGTACAACTGCGATGTGTCGTCAGGATCAACCACGGTTATCTTATCAACCTTGTAGCAAATATTTTTACCGAGATAGTGAATGTAGAATATGTCTCCATAGTCCATCTTCTCCAAATCTGTAAACATCTTTGCGTTGTTAAGTCCTGAATGGGCTGCTATGACTGAATGAGTGCTTTCACCACCGATTGGTATGGAAGTTCCCTCAATGTGACCGGCACCTTTTTGTAATACATCATCACTTGTTCCGTGATATACCGGAAGATACACATTTATGCATGGTATTTCCACGTAGCACAAAATGTCATTTCCTATATTAAGCATCGACTCGTATTCCTTTAACAGAAATCTATGCTCATTATCCGGATCAAACGGATCTGTGATTACTACATCAGTTTTTACCAGGGACTCGTTGTACTCCCGAGCCCTGGCAATTAACTGTTCAATATTTGATTGTTCCATATTCTGCACTTTTTTTTCATAAGTGCTAATTACCGAGGAATTGTGATGTTCGTTTATGGAATTTACTATGAAGGAATAAAACGCCATTACAATTCCAATGATTATTAATGTAATTGATAAAAACAATCTTCTTTTTTTCATTCTGTATTACGCTTCTTCTTTCTTTTTTTTGCCCTTACCATATGTAAGTCCTACTGCCATCATGGCAAAACCTGCAAGAGTAATTACGAATGTTCCCATTACACCTGTTGGAGGAATTGGGAAGCTCTTATTATTTTCTACAGATAATTTAACCAATGCGTTAGTTGAATCAACCTTTGAATCCATTGTTGCATTTAAAGCGTCAACCTTTGCTGATGCTGATGCATTCTTTGTGTAGATTACATTTGCATTAGGGTTAGCCTGACCTCTGACTGATGCAACGCTTGCTGTAATTGTTGCATCAGTCTTTTTGATGTCAACCTTGATGTCGTCCTTTAATAATGTGTATCCCTTGTCTGTTGCAATTTCTGTTAATGAATATGAATTTTCTTCCAATCCGTACACGTTAATTTTACCATTATTGTCCGGGCTGAATACTGTTGCATCATCTGCGTTTGTGGTTTCACCTGTTACATGATACTGTCCGTCTGATACCTTGTTTGCAACAAGATAGTAAGTTGCTGTCTGTCCGTCTGTCTGTCTTGATGTGTTCTTTGCAACGAACTGAACCTTTGTTGCATCACCATTGTTGTCTGAAAATGTCTTTGTTAAGTCGATTCCGTATGAATAAACCACTGCTTCATCCTTTAATACATCTTCATAAGTTGTGTTAGTTCTTGCATAAGTAAGAACTACATCATTGGCATTACCATTATCTCCCAATACCAAGTCGTCAGTACTCTTAACATTTGCACTGTAAGATACAACCACATACTTACCAGCATAATTTGGATTGATTTCACTTAATCCATCTTCTGTAATTGCAACAGTCATCTTGTTGTCCTGAACAGTTACAGTAAACTTGTTCTTATCCTGAGTCCAGGTAGCAACTGCCTTTGCTGTGTCGTTGATGTCAGCATCTGCTTTTGAATCGTACCAATAGAGAGTTACAGAATCCTTGTTATAAGTAAGACCTTTTGCAAGAGTATCAGCAAAAGTATACTTTGTGAAGTATGATGCCTTTGAGATAATTGCAGGAAGTTTTGAAGTAATTCTGTAGTCAGCAATGTCACCTTCTGAAACTGAAGCTGTGTCCTTTAAAGCATGTCCGTTATTTCCTTCAGAACTGTAATCATCATCGTCTGCCACCTTCTTATCAAGTGTAGGATAATCCGTCTGATTCTTTGGATAAACATTGATGTCGTACATCCAGTCCTGTCCATCAACTGTTGTTGAAGGAATTGATACCATGAATGGATCTGTTGTGTAAGTTACATCTTCCGGTACATAAGTTTCTACTACCATATATAAACCAACTGGAAGTTTGTCAACTGATGTAACACCTGTTGAGCTTGTTTCTGTCATGTCCTTGCCACCGTTAGCCTTAATGTAGTCTTCAAGTGTATTCTTAGTTGCTGTGTTGCTATTTTCAAGTTTGTCCTTCAATGCATCGTTGATTTCTGTTGAAGTATAGTAGTATGTACTATTCTTTGTAAGCTCTGCACTTGCTATGTCAAGTCCTAAATCTCCAATAAGGTTAGTATCATTGAATCCGTATAAAACTCTTACACCAATTCCATTTGCAGTTGTCTTTGATTCAGTGTAAATGTCTGCTACCTTTAAGTAACTGAACACAACGCCCGGAATTGAATACTTCTGTAAATCTGTTTCTGCCTTTGTGTCACTCTTCCAATCATCATTATAAACGCTTGTGTCTACTCCTGCCTTTGTTGCTGCTGTGATGTCGTACTTATGAACTGTTAAGCTACCTGTCTTGGTAGTATCAATTGTGTCATAAGTAGCAGTTCCGTAATCGGCTGCTGATACTGCGGGTACCATTGTCATTGTCATCGAAGCTGCTATTACAATGCTTGTTACAACCTTAGTTAATTTGTTATTTTTCATTTGTCTTCCTCCTAAAATGTTTTATTTATATTAAAAAAAGAAACCGTCCTTCTGCGATTTCTTTTTTAATATCAATGATTGCTTGTATGCAAAAAGGAGACAGCCTCTGCCATCTCCTTTTTTGATAATTATATTATATCTTATAAGTATTTACATTTACAGGTTACTTTTGGTTACCTTGTTTTTTCATTTTTCCTAATGTTTTGTTTTTCCTGAACCTGCTCCTTATTTTTGCCCTTATGTTCAGGCTCTGATATCAGGTCACTACTATTCATGGAAAACAACGGATCTGATTTAAGTTTTTCCATCTTCAACAACTTTCTATAAGACTTGTCTATTATTATGTCAAATCTTTCCCTTGTTATTTCCTTGTAGAACGATTTTCTAACATCAGAAATCATTGGCGTTTCATCTATTATTTTATGAAGCTTGCTAATGTCTATCCTGTCATGCATTCTCTTTAAGGCTGCATTACAGTCTTCATTTTTCAGTGATGAAATGAAATCGTAATAATTAACCTTCTCATTATTCTCTGTCAGCGATGCAAAAGGCAAGTTATATACCCTAAGATTCATGTCCTGTTTTGAATTGAGAAATTTCCCAAATGATTCATCACTTGCTCTTGCAAACAGACACGAACCACAATCATATACAGGTGCAAGTTTTGCCTTGTTTTCCTTTATGTTATAAAGATAGCCCAAATTTCCTGCATGTCTGTCAAAATTTCCCAGTACCGCATCAACAATGAATGTGTCCCAGTATCTTTCCTTTGCCTCATCATTCTTCAAAATGCCAAATATCCCCTGTCCTGAATCCATTATTTCCGTAATGTCTTCAAGACTTGGAATCTTTCCACCGGATTTTCCTTCAAGATAACTGTTTTCAAGTCCCTTAAATTCATAAAGTTCATAACCATCACCTGTAAAATCCTTACATGCCACAACAGGATATAGTTTTTCCTTTCCTGACCTACTTACGTCCGTGTATGTTCCCAGTATTACTTCCTGTGCCTCTATTCCGCACTCCTTGAAAAACTTACATCCAATATATTCAGAAAACACGTTGTTTGAATATGATGTTGCAAGATTGTTTTGCTGAAATTCATTGTACGTTGAAAATTTCAAAAGATACTTCTCACCTTTATATATTATCGTTCTTTTCTTGTCTGCTCCCAAGTAATTGTTGGGAACTGTCAAGGCTTCTTTCGAAAAATCAATTAGCATTTTACCACTCCCTTACATAATAGTAATCACGCAACAATTTAATTTGTTCTTCTGTAAGTACACCGTCACAGCAATTTAAGTCTGCTCTTATGGTATCCTGCCAACAATCCACTATACTTTCCTTATTATTCACTGATTTAACCATTGATTCAATGTCTTTTTCCAAAAAATCAGGAATGTCAAAATCTAGCTTAAGCTTTTCCATGATAACCACCTTTTCTTGTAAAAAAGGTGACTACCTTGCCAATAGTCACCCATAAATTACAACATATCGTCCACATGGACGAATCCTCCTGAAATAAGTCTGTCTTTAACTTAGACAGCTTTTTAACTAAACATCACCCTTCAACTTCGGGGATTCATAAAAAAAAATTACATTTACATATTAGCATTTCTTTTTTATTTTTGCAAATTGTTTTTATTTTTTATCAGGTTATGCCAATAATAAGAAGTTGTGACATATATTATTACCGCATGTGACTGTTGCACTTAACATAATTTTATTATAACTTCTCATTATTCTTTATTACAGGTTACTTTTGGTTATTTTTTTTGATGTTTTGCATGTGCATTATTTTTCTTCTTTTGGGTATTCTTTTAATTTGATGGGTTTTAACGAACATCTATTGTTTCCAGTCATTTTCCCAGACAAATTTAGGACAGCGAAGCTGTCAGAGCTGCTCCTGCTCCGTTAGGAGCAGGAGCAGCTTTCCTTATTTGAGGAAGAGGATTGATTTATCACTAAAGAAAAAATATAAACAAGATAACATAGCAATTGTCAATTTATCTGTCGTAATGCCTTTATTTATGGGCTTTTTTCAATTTTTAATGTGTCATTTTTTTGATTATGAGTAATATGTGTATTGCACGTTTTTTTGACCTATTTTTTCATTTAGCGTATTTTTTTGACTACGGATTTCAAAAAAATAAAGCCCTTATGCATTTTTCCTCGGCATTTTGGCTTTCTGTTTTATGTTTCATGTACTAAATTTATTTTCTGTTCTTATCAGACACTAAAAAACACACGACAAACAGACCACTTCCGTGGCCTGTTTAAGCAATTCCGTACATTTCTATTCTTTGTTTCAGTAGCTGATTAATTCTTGCTGCACTCGCTGTTATGTTATTTTCTTTCGAATGAGTTCTGATTGCCCATTCCATGGCTCTGTCAATTCGTGCCTCTGTATAATTCTTAATGTGGTTCTTATAAAGACCAATAACATCATTAATAAATTCTTCAGTAACACCCTTAAGATTATATTTACGAACCATTGCCATGACATGCTGTCTTCTATGTTTTACTCTTCCATTCTTGTCTTCCTTAACATCAAGAGAATATGTGTTTCTGTTTCGTCCTATCTTATATTCCTTTACGGTTTCTTCCTGATGCTTTCTTGTTCTTTTTCTTAGTTTAATGTTTATGTTGAAGAACTTCTTCAGACTATGCATATATTCCATGATTCTTCTCTTGGATCTGTTAAGTAGCTTTGAGTACTTTTCATAAAAAGTGTCCTTTTCTATGGAATGAACTGCCTTGGTTCCTGAAGGTGTCACGGCAACACTTGTCTTAACGTAAAAAAGTAACATTAAGTATTTTTCTCTTGACTTTAATTTTTTGAAGTCTTCACACTGGAAAAGCTTCTTATTAAGGTTTATGTAGCCTTCCTTCCACTCGTCTCCAACAATTGTGACTTCATTTAAACTTATCTTGTATTCATGTCTTTTTTTGCGAAGCCCCAGCCTAATTAGTCCCTTATCATTCAATCCATTTAATGCATTATAAAAAGACTGTTTTGACATTATGTCAAGGAAGTCAGATGGTCTGACTCCTGACACTGCTCCATTATCATTTTGGTTTTCGCAAAGCCATAAATACATGTTCATTTCGCAGTTTGTAAGATTATTCAATTTTTCTATCAATTTTATTGGTAATCTCATATTTTTTTCTGTCCTTCGTGCTTCTTGTTTGAAATGGGGCGGTCGGAGTTGAACCGACAATCTCTTACTTTCCACCATGGTTGTCAATGATTTTATCATTGCTGAGGATTTGAACCTCACACTGTATTCCACATACCCCTAAGTTATTTTTTCTCTTTTAATAAATTAAATTTCTATATGTAATGAACCACATATACCATTGTGTATCTGTCTGTTATTGCTTTTGCTGTTTTTATGAACTGCCCTTTCTTCTAGTTGACTTACTGAATAATCACCATAATTTATATCCGTATTAAATAAAAGCGAAACCTCACCCGTTACTAATATAATAAAAATTGAAATACAACATAAAATTAAACCAATGAAGAAACTTATCTATTCTATTTCTTTTTGTTCAATCTTGTATATTATGTATTTGCCCACATTATATAGTAGCAAAATTATGTAAGTAGCAATAAATAACATTAATAATCCAAATAATAAAACAACCATAATCTCAAGTATTTTAATTATGTTTTCCATGTCTTCACCAAAATATAATTCGGTACAGTATCCATTTGCTGTAATTAAAAGTATCATAAAAATAACCTCTCTTTCTATTCTCTTATTTAAGTATTTTTAATAACTTCTTCCGGTATAGAAGCAAATTGATATATATATCATATAAAGGTGCTTTTAGATTTCGACCTTCTTTATTTTTACTTTTTGTTTTTATTAATTACTTCATTCCAGTCTTTTCCGCTGTTTACTGGTGGAAGACTAACCTTAACTGACACATCAGGGTAATCTTTTTTTACAAATGTACTAATTATTTGTGCGGCTGCTCTTCCTGCCTTGTCATTGTCTGTTGCAATAATCAGATTCTTTACTTTACCAGTATTAAGATAATACTTAATTGCTTCATGTTTACCTGTACCGCCCAATGCAAGATAGTCATGTTTCTTCCAATCTTTTCCCATTATTGTCATTACGCTCATTGCATCTATGAAGGATTCTGTAACAACCAATGTTTTGCTCCCATTTTCTACATATATTCCCTTTGAGTAATCACAGCCCCTAACATCACCCTGAAATTTTTTGTATGTATTTGTTCCTCTTAAGCAGGCATACACCGGCTTATTCTTGTTATTACTATCATATCCGACAAAGACACAATTTTTGTGCTTGTCCTGATATATCATTTTTCTCTTCATTAACTCTGTTACCACGTCTTTTGCTATTCCCCTTGTCTTAATCAAATATGCAAACACATTTCTTTCATTGTCATCCGTAGCTGGAAGTTTTAATTCAACACTTTCAGGAATGTCCACTTTCTGTGTCTGTTGTATTGGCTCATTATCGAATCGGATGTTTCCAAAGCTTATCAGTTGTTTTATGGCTTCATCTCTCGAATAACCGCCAAAATTCATTGCAAAGTCTATTACCGAACCACCCTCACCAAAAGCTGCACTGTCTGACGGATTACTGTTTTGCCAATACTTTTTCTTCCTTGGACTTATCATTACACTGTCATGTTCTTTCATTGTGTAATAATTTCCTTTTTTTAGTATCGTAAATCCCATGTATCTTGCATAATCCGTTATTGAGACTTCATCCTTTATTCTCTCACATATTCCCATTTTTAAAACTCCAATGCACTTAAGAAGCTTTTTGCTGAATCAGGTAATTCCTTTTCATCATCTTCTTTTTGAATGTCTTCAGGTTTTTCCTCTTCAATGATTTCCTCAGCTTCAGAAATTTCATTTTTTTCTTTTTGAGTGCTTTTATTTAGTATTTCAGGATGATCCTTAAAGAAATCTTCCAATACCCTGTACATTGAATTTTCTATGTTTTCATGCCTCATGTCCTTCAGTATTAGATTCTTAATGTAAGTTGACTTGTTCTGTTTTGTATTTAAATAATTTTGAATTAGATAGTCCGTGTCCTTGTACAGACGTACCTTTAGAATGCTAAATTCTTCCCTAGTTCTCATGGATGCCTCCAAAAATAATTTCTTGTAAACTTTAACCAAATGTGTTAATATCTAAAATGTCCATAGAAAATTATGAGTTTGATTGAATTTCTTGGTTATTCAATTCCGGTTTTCGTTATTATTCTTTTACCGGCTCTAATTTTTTAATGGGTATTGGTAATTGATTTTTGGAATGAGAGTTAGTTTTCTAACTCTCATTTCTATTTTTATAGCATGTCTGCGGCCAGTTCCTCATACCCTTTTGCGTTTGCATATATGTCATCCTTGATGATGCATCCTGCCGGTAAGTTTCCGTGATAGTTCTTTACTACGGTTGCTCCTCCACCACAATACACAACATTGTTTTTTATGCCTCTTACTTCTAGTTCCATTAAGATTTCATCAACATAATTTCTGATTAGTTCCTTAACAAACTTTATCTGTTCAGGTGGCAGGTTTACTTTCTTGTTCTGAAGTAAATCCTGAATCTTATTTTCACTGATGGTCTCAGAGAATTTTGTAAGAAAATACTTTTCTATCATGTCTACGCAATCCAATGTTCCCTTTCTGTCAAGTGAAAAGCACTTGTCATATATCGGCTTTCCATTAATAAAAGTAAGTACATCTATGGTTCTGCTTCCAATGTCTGCCACCTTAACCTCTTCCTTGTCTTCCGATAATTCATAGGCAATCATTGGAAATCCCTGTGGAAAAAGCTTTACACCACTTATTCCTATTGAATACTTGACTCCCTCATACTTAAAATCTACTTTTTTGTTTTTTCCTAAATATTTCTGAAATGCAGGTCCCTGACTTGACATGAAAGAATATGGTAGTCCTGCAGCTATCACCACATCATTAAGTCTTGTCTTTTTTGCCTGCTTCATTTCTGAAGCTATTGTTGCAAGCGTTAATATGTAATAATCTATTGTCTTGGTTTTCTCTGTTTGCATCTGTCCTCGTTTCTGTCCTACTGCATAAACCTTATCCTGAAACACAAGTAAGTCATCATTAAATGGTGGCTCAATGATTAGCTTGTCAACTCCACTCTTAAGTATTGTGTGTGTTCCCTTTGTGTAACCATATCCGTGGTCCACTCCTATGATTGTCTTATTATTCTTTTTTTTCATTTTGTTCTTCCTTTCCCAAAAAATCATACAATGTGGTCTGTCCCTTTATTGTTTCTGCCTTTTTTTGTTTTTCCTTTTCTGCTTTTTCATTTTGCTGTCCCATTTTTGCAAGTTTTACATCTGTAATTAAAGATGCATCGTACATCAGACACATTAGATTGAATATGTCATTTACTTTCCTCACAAGTATTCTGTGATTGATTCCTGAATCAATCTCCACTGCTTTCCATCCGATTTTTTCTATGTATAAGTCTGAAAGTAATTTCTGATCATCGATTGAAAGAAGCTTGTAAATTAAGTTAATTCTCTTGCACATGGCTATTTCCTCAATTGTTTTCTTGTAACTTTGATTTAATTCTTCCTTGTATTTTCGCAACATTTTTTCAGTGCTCTCAATTGTATCTCCCACGTCATGGTACTTATATGTTTTTGCAGTTGGTGTTGAATAGCTTACCTTCACCTGTCCTGTATATATGATTTCCCTTTCAAGATGTTCCACAAGAGACAGTCTTTCTCTTTCAAGATATTCTGCTGTTTCCCACAATTTATCTGTGATTTCAGGATGTTGAAGATAATATATGATTGTGTTCTTGTCCATAGTTTTCCTTTCTCGTTAGTAAGGCATTGGTAAATCATTCTCTCCCGGTTCCGGCGCACTAAAAAATTCATTTTGAGCATTTTCACTCATTTCAACAAATTCCGTATTTTTCTTTTCTTCAGTTACTTTCTCACAAAATTCTATGCAGTCAACTATTAAGTCCAAAGTATATTGTTTAACTCCATCCCTTTCAAATCTTCCTGATTTCAGATGTCCCTGAACAATGATCTTTTTTCCGCATTTTACTCTGTCAATTACTATTTTTGCGTTGTTGTTGAAAGCAACACATCTTACGAAAGTTGCTTCCTCATATCTTCGTCCATTACTGACAGACACTGCAAGTACAAATGACGCTCTTCTTCCATTCTTTTCATTTCCGTCCTTGTCCTTGTATGTGTATGTTGATTCCACCGGATCTGCTGTCGGATTACCTGCCAAATTTACTACATTCATTTTTTCTTCCTCCCCTGCTTTGTTTTGATTCCGAATTGTTTCTCAATGAAAAAATTCTTGTTTTCCAAATAGTACTTTTCAGCTTCTTCTTTATTAAATAATTTCGTTTTTACAAGCTCATTAATAATGTTCTCTTTA
>OGOG01000691.1_pt1 | contig 36811 bp, 25 predicted proteins | sample 1552581 | NCBI WGS metagenome assembly OGOG01 (sample SAMEA2580152, study PRJEB22360) | human gut metagenome | biome: human gut; feature: human-associated habitat; material: faeces | place: Denmark | collected 2008/2010 | reverse complement strand
TGGCGTCGCCGATGGGGGTGCCTTCGAGGTTGCGTTCCTTGAGAATCGGCATGAGCGTGCCGAGAGCGGTGGTGGTGAGTGCGATTACCGTGGCCACGCCGTTGATGCCTTGCTTGGTGAAGAACGGAAGGAATGTCACGACCAGCCAAGCGAGGCCTAGTGTGATTCCCCATGTAAGCAGTCCGACTTTGCCTTGATGTCCGGCGAGTCGTTTGGGGTCGATTTCATAGCCGGCGAGCAGGAATAGGAATGCCATGCCGAGCTCGCTCAAGAGTTTCACGGCGTCGTTCACTTCGATCACGCCCAGTCCGTACGGGCCGAGCGCGGCTCCGGTGGCGAGCAGCAGCACGGTTTGTGGAATGAACCTTCCCGGGATCAGCTGCGCCACAATCGGGCTGACGGCCGCCACCGCCATGATGATAGTCAATGAAACGAGCTCTTGCGTCATGTTTCCAGCCTAGTGAGTCTGCGTGACGGTGTGTAGAGACGTAGCGGCCCCATGATGTGCTAAAGGGTGTGCTGGGGGTGAGGTTAAGATTGTGTAAATTTTATGGGGGGTCTATGAGCCTTCCTATCTGCGAAAAATGGCGGAACTGTTTTGTTTGTAAGATAGGGCTCCTTTTTTATTGGGGGGAGTGGGATTTTTTATTCGAGGGTTTTAACGAGGGGACAATGGGGAAATCTCCGATATGATTCTGAACTAAGCTGTTCAGGCAGTAGCAGTATAAGGGGCAGAAAAAATGATTGATGGCAAATTTACCGCAAAGGAGCGTGCGTATCTGTCCAGCCTGCCGGCGGTCAAAAGCGTGAGTGCATCGCATATCCGATATTCGGACCGTTTCCGAGTGGAAGTGATGTGCCGTTATAACGCCGGCGAATCTCCGTCAGCCATTTTCCGTGAAGCGGGGCTTGATCCGAAACTGATCGGCTACAAGCGTGTGGAGCGGTGCATTGCGTGCTGGAAGCAGCAGGAACGTGATGAGCGTCGAAAGGGAAAAGGGTCCGCGAGCCATTATCTGCAGGATGTCGAACTGCGGGATGTCGAAGACGATTTGTCGATCGCCGAACTGCAAGGGGCTACGCACGAAGAGGAAACGAATGACCCAACTGAGGCCGACGAATCGCAGAATATGGTGGCGAAACTTGCTCAGGCGCAACTGACCATCAAAAAATGCGACATGCTCATCGCCAAGCAGGCGTTGCGTATCGACGAGCTGGAACGCGTGCTGCGGAAGTTCATCCAGTGATGGACATGCGGCAGCAGCAGATGGAGCGCTATCGGGAACCGTCTTTCGAAGAGGCGGTCGACATTGCCGATGAGGTGCGGCAGTGGCGCAGGGATCGTAGGAAAGTCATTGCCATGCGGGTGGTTGCGGCGCTGCTGATCATTCTTGCGATAGGCATCGGCGGGTTCCCTACATTTCTGCAGTATCAGTCGGCGCAGGAGCTGCAGAATACGTCGGACCGGTCCGCGCAGACGGTTGCCGGCTGGCCTTATCCCCAAGCCGATGAGACGTTCGCCGCGGCCAAAGCGTATAACAGGCGGCTTGCGGCTTCAGGACAGCCGATTCTCGGCGAGGCGCAAGACCCGTTCTCCCAAGTGCAGGGCGGCTCGCAGTCCAGTGAATCCGGTGCCGCGGAATCAAATAGTGCCAGTGCGAAGGATGCGGAATATCAAAGTCTGCTCGATTCCGGCAGTGGCGTGATGGGCACCATCCGCATTCCGAAGATTTCCGTACGCCTGCCGATCTACCATGGCACGTCGCAGTCGGCGCTTGCATCCGGTGCCGGACATCTGTATGGCAGCAGTCTGCCCGTGGGCGGGCGGAGCACGCATGCGGTGATCACCGGCCACCGTGGGCTGGTTGAGGCGATGATGTTTACGCGCTTGGATGAGATGCGCGTCGGCGACTACTTCTACATCGAAGTGATGGGTCGTACGCTCGGCTACAAGGTGGATCGCATTTCGGTGATCGAACCGAATGACACTTCTACGTTGAAGATCGTGCCCGGTGAGGACCGGGTGACGTTGATGACCTGCACGCCGTACGGTGTGAACACTCACCGATTGCTGGTTTCGGCGGTGCGTTCCGCGATTCCTGGAGTGGTTCCCGAGGAGCGGAATGCGGCGAAGGACGCGCGGACGATTGCGATCACTGCCGCGGTGGCCACGTTGCTGCTTGGTCTGTTGCTGGTTTGGCTGCGCAGACGGCCGTGGCATATTCGCAGACATGCGGCGTGGTGGCCGAAACGTGGCTAGTCGTTGCGGTGGCATGCTGCGGCGACATCCGTACGGTTACGGACATGTGAATAATGTTGCCCCGTCAGACGTCGGGCTTATGTGAATTTCGGGTGGCGCAGATAGCTGGAAACGTTGCTATCACTTGGTTTCGAGGCTATTTCATACCTCGAATCTCCCGCGCTTAGGGTGTATGTATCCATTCCCCTTTTCTTTTACTATTCAAGATTGGAGCGCCGGAAGTGTATCCGCGTCGGTTGGATGCGTGACTGGTGATGAAGATGTGAATCGTGCACATGCGCACGGTGTGTAAGGGGAGGTAGCAGATGAGGCATGCGCGAATACAACAGGCAAAGCCTGAGAGGAGCTTTGCTGAACGAATAGTCGCCGTCATCGTTGCGGTCGCTATGCTCGGCGGCATGGGCTACGCCACCACTTCCGCCGCAATGGCCGAGGATACCAAACAGACCACGGAGCAGCAGGCCGGCATCAGCCTGGGATTGCATGACTACGATCGCAATACCATCAATGATAACCATGCGTTGAAATTCAAGAACGAGGGCGAGTCAGGAACGTATAACAAATATGTCGGTGAGGGCAATGGCGCATACACCGGTATTGTGAATAAAACCCTGGCAAATGATGGCTATCCGACCATGGCGGCTGATAAGGGATCAGAATCATTGAGCTATCTCTTTAACAGGAAGCCTGATGATAAAGTCGTCACCAACTACGAGCCGACTGGCGGACTGCTGACATTGGGCGAGGATGGGTATTACGGTTTCGACGCCGATTCCCAGAAGGCTACATATGACAAGGCATCGCGCATGTTCACGGTGAGCAAGGGGCAGTGTACGAACCAGTCTAGTACTCCTTGCTTCGCTCCATTTGGAGACGGTAGTGATGATGATAGATATTCCTTCGGCATGAATCTTGACGCTTATTTCTACATGCCGAAAGACGGCATGGTCAACAATCAGCCCATGAGGTTCGACTTTACCGGCGACGATGATGTGTGGGTGTTCATCGATGGTGTGCTGGTGCTTGATTTAGGTGGTATCCATCAGGCGTTGGGTGGCGAGATCGATTTCCACACCGGCGATATCACCTATGACAAGACGCAGAGGTATGGAGAACGTCCTGCCGCAACAATCGCCGATGCATTTAGCAAAGCGGGAGAGAAGTGGGATCCCACGGCGTATAAGACACATCATCTGAGCTTCTTCTATCTGGAACGCGGCGACGGCGGCTCCAACTGCAAGATTAGGTTCAATCTGCCGGTGAAGCCGTCCAAGGCCATCGATATCGAGAAGGAAACCCTAGGCACCATCGCCGCGGACAAACAGTTCCAATTCCAGCTGTTCGTCGACGGTTCCAAAGATCCGTACCAAGGCAAATACAGCGTGTACAATGCGTACACCAATCAGGTTCCATCCGATGCGCAGACCGACAATAACGGTGTGATAACGCTGGCCAAGGGTCAATTCGCCCGCGTGCAATCCGACAAGTTCACTGATAACACCACGTACAAGGTGCGGGAGCTGAACTCTAGCGACTACACCGTGTCCGCGAACGGTTCCCCAATGACGCAGCAGGATAGCGGCAATAATGCATACGCCGAAACCGATTCGTTCACCGTAGGCAAGACGAGTCATGTAACCATCGTGAATTCCAATGTGAAGCCGTCGAACAACAAAAGTATCGTGAAAACCAATGACGGCGACGGCGATGAGTACATGTTGAATCTGACCGCATCCGGCGATAGCACCTCATCCACGGTCACCACTGCCACACCGGCCGACATTGTGCTGGTCATGGACAAGTCCGGCAGCATGAAAGAAAACGGCCGCGACGCCAATGCGCAGAGAGCGGCCAGGGCTCTCGCCGGGAAACTGCTGACTGACAAGAATTCACAGGTCCAAATGGCGGTGGTGACATTCAACACTAAAGCTTTTCGCAAGCAGGGGTTCACCACGAGAGCCTCGGAAATCGACAGCGCCGTGAAGGATGATCCCACTTTCAATAGCGGCACCAACTGGGAGGACGCGCTCAGGTTGGCAAACAATCTGCGAGGTCGCACTGGTGTGAAGAAGCACATCATCTTCCTCTCGGATGGCAATCCGACATACCGTATATCCGATTATCCGATTGGGTGCTGGTATGCGTGCAATCCTGACGATAGATGGGACACGCCGGAAGGTGTGCATGGTGCAGGTACCGAGGGCAGCGATAATTGGTACGGTTACAACTATGCCGCAGCCTTGGCCGAGGCTAGCCATCGCGGCGATGCCGCACTCTATGTGGTGAAGACTTCCACTGATGCGAATAAGATGACTAAGCTCGCCGAACAAGCCAATGCAGTGAACGGCAAGGAATTTGACGGCACGAATGCTACGAGTCTGATGAACGCATTCAGCCAGATCTATTCCACCATTACCTCGTCCGCGAAGATCAAGGTCTTCTCCATCACCGATACCTTGTCCCGGTGGGTGGATCCGGTCGATTTCCCTAATGCAACCAACGGCGACAACATCACGCAATATGTGACGGTGAAGAACGGCAATACCGAGCTGACGGGCGGATATGTGGCCACATACAGTGTCGACAGTTCCAACAATCGCACGGTGACGGTGACCTTCAACGGCGCAGAAGGCATCGTCGCAGAAAAGGCTGATAACATCGACGTTTCCTTCAAAGTCAAGCCAAGCGATGCCGCATATGCCGACTATGCGAAAAACAACAACAAATATCCGGATACTACGGGAGACGCGGATACGGGAGACGCATCCGCTGGGCAGCAAGGCTACTATTCCAACGCGGATGCGAAGCTGAAGTATTGCGTGCTCATCGAGGTCAATGGTAAGACACCCCCCTGTGGTAAACCGACCGAAGCCAAATATCCGCATCCGGTGATCCAGGTGGTTTCCTCGAAGCTGCATATCGAAAAGCAGTGGAGCGGAGAAGGCAGCAAGCCGAAAAGCATCACGGTGGATATCAAACAAGGTGACGATACCTATAAAAGAGTCACGTTGGAGCCGGATACGGACGGAAACTGGTCCACGGATGTGATTATTCCGGCCGGTGCCGCGAAAACGTACACGGTGACGGAAACCGAACCGGAGAATCATCAGTGGAAGGCCTCCTACCAGTACAAAGTCGGTAACGACAGCTTCGTCGATGGCAACACGGTGACGGTGCCGGCGTCCACGGCATCGCAGACCGCGACCGTGCGGATTACCAATAAGCAGGCATTGGTCACGTTGCCGGCAAACTCCGTATCCGTGACGAAACAGGTTATCGGCTCCACAACGGCGCGCGATTTCAGCTTCACCATGGTCGCCACTGGCGATAATGCCAAGAACGTGACATGGCCGAAGGGGCAAACCTCTTCGAAGGTGACCATCGAGAGCGTCACCTCGGCGGAGGAGAAGACCGCTTCGTTCTCCGACAAGTTGACATTCCCGGCCCGCGACGCGACTTATACGTTCCAAGTAACCGAAGACAAGCCACAAAAACACATTGGATGGAAATATGACGATTCCACCAAGACAGTGAGAGTGACGGTGACGTATGACGAGCGGCAGGGCAAGTGGATTGCCACAGCTAATCCTGCGAACGTCACTTTCACCAATCACTACATCGCAGTGTCGGCGTTGCCGTTGACGGGCGGGATGACGGATCGTCAGTGGCTGTTCGTCGGCGGTGTGGTCGGCGGGCTTGCGGTGCTGCTCATCGGCGCTGCCGGTGTGTGGAACGGCAAGAAGCGACTCGTCTGAATCGCTGTGCGGGGTCGGAACGTCTGCCAACTTGAAGGCGTTCCGACCGATAATCCAAGATTTGCGGATTGCGGGAGCAAGTTGGGTTCCCGCCTCCCGCGATCGCAGAAACAAGTAATCAAACAATAAGGAAGAGAGGATTCTCATGAAGATGAGGAAACTTTTCGCCGGCATCGCCGCCGCTGCGACGCTGCTCGGTGGCATGGCCTTGGGCGCAACCAGCGCACAGGCTGATGGCACAGTGGTGAATAATACCGCAAAGTTCACGTTCACCGCTGACAAAGCTGAGCAGTTGACTAATCGTCAGCTGAGCTTCTACAAGATTGGCGATTACGTCAAGTATGGTACTGACGATTCTGCCGGATACGGTGTTCAGACCTACACGCCTAACAAGACCCAAGTGGATGCTGCATTGGGAACGGCGTTAGACACTAATTACAACAAGACCGGCATCGACAATCTTGCTAAGGCTTTAGCTGACGGCCGGCTTGATCAGTCGGCTACCACTCGTCCGTGGAACAATCCTGAAAACACTCGCAAGTTCGCTGATGCGCTGGCTCAGCAGACGGGTCTGTCTGCTGTTAATCCGACTCCGGCATTTACGGTGAATGGTAATTCGGCCACGGTTACGCTGCCAGCTGGTATCTATCTCGTCGTGGATAACACCGATGCGACTGCTGGCGTCACCAAGGCTGTTCCAATGATTGTCTCTTCTGGAGAAGTCGAGGGTGGTGTGCTCACTAATCCGACGAAGGGCACTACGGTGAATTTCAAGAATTCTGCCGTCAAAGAGCCTAGCAAGACTGTCTCCGCGACGAGTGTTTCTGTCGGTGAGACCCTGACCTATACCCTGACGGGTCATGTGGCTAACCCGAAGCCGGAAGCGTTTGTTTTCCACGATATTCCAAGCGTTGGTCTGACTGTCAAGGCTGATTCTTTCAGCGCAACCGTTGATGGGAAGTCTGTTGTTTTCGCGAATTGCTTCACTACTGATTTCAACAACTTGCCCGGTTATAAGGGTGACGGTACTAATGAGTTCACTGTTACGGTGATTCCTGCAAAGCTCGCTGAACTTGCCGGTAAGACCATTGTTGTTACTTACAAGGCTGTGGTGAACCCCGAAGCCATGGGCAACGACGTGAGCAACAAGCTGGTTAAGAATGACGGTAGTTATGACATCGTAACTACTAAGCTGTTCTCCTTCAGCTTCTCGAAGCGCGATAACGATAATAATGCGCTTGCAGGCGCAACCTTTAAGCTGTCTGTAGCTAAGGGCCAGACTGGTGTGCTTCCGACCATGAATGGTCAGGAACACGACACGACTCAGATTTCTGGCAACAACGGTAACGTCACCTTCTCTGGCTTGAAGGCAGGTACTTACACGGTTACGGAGACTCAGGCACCGCAGGGTTATATGAGCACTTTCTTGCCGTCGTTCACTGTCACCATTGACGAGAATGGCAAAGCCACTTTCGGTGAGGATGCTTTTGGCTTGGTCAACACGTCTGAAAAGACCGTGAAGAACGTGAAGAACGTCACCCAGCTGCCGCTCACCGGTGCTGCGGGCACCACGCTGTTCACCGTCGTGGCGCTGCTCGTGGCCGGTGCCGGTGTGACCGTTGCGGTTAAGAGCCGTCAGCGCACGCACTAAACACATAAGGCGGTAACGCCAAAAGCTATGCAGGGGCCAATCCAACCGGGTTGGCCCCTTTTGCGTGCGCCCACGACCCGACTGTCCTACGGTCCGACCCGGCCCCGCGGGAACGTCTGTGGGGTGTCATCCGCATCAGATGAGGATGTTTTTCGAGGGGATAGTGCGGGTTGGTGCGACGTGTTGCAACAAGCTGAACCGTGGATGCGAGGCAGTCGCAGACAGTCTCCGAAGAGAGGGGAAAAAACGAGGGCATCGTACGGCAAGCGGGCCATAGAATTGTAAAGCATATTCACGAGAAGTGGGCAATGGAGACACAGGACGGGAGGTATTGCCATGCGTGTCGGCGGAGTATTCAGCGACGAGGAGATTCAGTTGCTGCGGGGATTACCGGCGGTGGCGAATGTGACGCGTAATCGTATCACCTATTCCGATGCTTTCAAGCAGGTGTGCACCATCCGATATCTTGCGGGGGAATCTCCGACCAAAATCTTCCGTGAGGCGGGATTGCCACCGGATCTGGTCGGGTACAAGCGCATCGAACGCAGCGTGGCTCGTTGGAAGGCCGCCGCCATCAAATCAGTGAGCGGCAACGATCACCTGGATGACAGCGAAATCATTGCGCAGCTCGTTGAACGGTACAAGCGTACTTTGGTGACGAGGCGGAATCTTGACAATATGGCGTCCGGTGTTCCGGATTCGAGCGTTCCCGTTATGTCCGAAGGCGCTGTCGGCGCGCATGTTTCGATCAGTGCGCTCGACGGTGATACCGCTGGCATCATCATCAAGCAGCAGGCCCGCCGCATCGACGAACTGGAACGTGCCAACGCTTCCTTGCTAGACAAGCTCGACAAGGCGACCCCGTCACCGACTGTTGACAACTAAAACCATTCGTCTGCTTGATTGACATGTGGGTTTTTCGGGCAGGCTACCCCGCGATTTGCATAAAATGCCCCCCATATATGGCATATGGGTGTGTTTCGCGGTGCGAACAATGGCGGAGATTGTGCGGCTCCCGCGGTAGGGTGTGAACATTATGACTTTTGGGAATACGAAAACCGAAAAAACCGGTACAAGCACGTCCGACGCGACGGAAACCGCGCATATCAAATCCGTCGAAAGCCTCGACCAAAGCAATGAAATGGAGCGAGGCCTGAAAAACCGCCACGTCCAGTTCATCGCCATCGGCGGCACCATCGGCACTGGCCTGTTCCTAGGCTCCGGCAAGTCGATTGCACTGACCGGCCCGAGCATCATTTTCGTGTACATCGGCGTCGGCCTGATCATGTTCCTGCTGATGCGTGCCATCGGCGAAATGATGTACAGCGACCCCAGCCAGCACACGTTCATCAATTTCATCACGCGCTATCTCGGCCGCGGGTGGGGCAAGTTCGCCGGCTGGACGTATTGGATCGTGCTCATTCTGACCGGCATGACCGAAATCACTGCCGTAAGCACGTATTTCGTAACGTTCTTCGGCACATTCGGCATAGACCTGAACTCGTGGAAGTGGCTGATCGAACTGTGCTTCCTCGTGGCGCTCACTGGCATCAATCTGATTGCGGTGAAAGTGTTCGGCGAGGCGGAATTCTGGTTCTCCATGATCAAGATCACGCTGATCGTCGGCCTGATCGTCACCGCCATCGTGATGCTGTTCCTCGGTTTCAGCTACCCTGCCACGCATATCGAAGGCGTGGACGGCACGGTTTCCGGTGCCACTGTGAGCCTTACGAACATTGCCGACGGCTTCCAGCTTGCGCCGAACGGCTGGATGAACTTCTTCATGAGCTTCCAGATGGTGTTCTTCGCCTACCAGCTCATCGAATTCGTGGGTGTGACCGTGTCCGAAACCCAGAACCCGCGCAAAGTGCTGCCGAAAGCCGTCAACGAGCTGATCATGCGCATCCTCATCTTCTACGTGGGCGCGCTCGTGGCCATCATGGCGATCGTGCCGTGGCGCAACTTCCACCAGAACGCGGACGGCTCGTTCGGCTCCCCGTTCATCATGGTGTTTAAGTACGCGGGCCTCGACTGGGCTGCCGCGCTCGTGTTCTTCGTGGTGATCACCGCAGCCGCGTCAGCGCTTAACTCGCTGATCTACTCGGCTGGACGCCATCTGTACCAGCTCGCGCAGGATTCCGAATCGCCCGCCATGCAGCGTCTCGGCGAAGTGTCGGACCGCAAGGTTCCGGCGAAGGCGATTATCGTGTCCGGCTGCATGATCCTGTTCTCCCCGCTGATCAACGCGATTCCGGGCGTTTCCGGCGCGTTCGTGCTGTTCGCCTCGGCCGCCAGCGCCGTCGTGATCTTCATTTACATTCTGACGATGCTTGCTCACCGCCGCTACCGTCAGAGCACCGACTTCCTGCCGGACGGCTTCGTGATGCCGGCCTGGCAGGTGTGCGATTGGATTGCGGTCGCGTTCTACGTGGTCGTGTATGTCACGTTGTTCCTGTCTTCCGACACGCTCGGTTCCGCAGTCGCCGGCCTGGTCTGGTTTGTCGTGTTCGGTGGCTACTGCCTGCTGCACGAGCGATTCCAGAACCGCGACCTGAAGGCGGCTCTAGGGAAGTAGACGTATTGCCTGTCGCTGCGGTATGCGTGGCATGCGCGTGTTGCGCTACGTGCCGCGCATCTGACGAAAGAGGGTCGGTGGAAACCTTGCGAAAATGTGCGTCTCCACCGACCCTCGTCGTGTAATCGCAATAAAACAGTGCGAAACGTTAGTGCACGAATCGTACGAAATCGGCGCGAATCAGCCGATGTAGTCGGCCTCGTTCGTCGGGCTGGACGGGACGGCGTGGTCTTCCGTCACCTTGCCCAGGCCGGACAGGTACGCTTCACGGCCGGCCTCAATCGCATTCTTGAAAGCGCGCGCCATCAGCGGAATGTTGCCGGCGGATGCGATCGCCGTGTATGCCATCACCGCGTCCGCGCCCATCTCCATGGCCTCAGCGGCCTGGCTCGGACGGCCGATGCCCGCGTCGATGATCACCGGAACGTTGGCATTCTTGATGATCACTTCAATGAAATCGCGTGCGCGCAGGCCCTTGTTCGAGCCGATCATCGCGCCAAGCGGCATCACGCAAGCTGCGCCCGCGTCCTCAAGACGCTTCGCTGCGATCGGGTCCGGGAACATGTACGGCATGACCACGAAGCCTTCTTTTGCCAGCTGTTTCGTGGCCTTGATGGTCTCCTCGTTGTCAGGCAGCAGGTACTTCGACTCGTGCTCGATCTCCACCTTCACGAAGTCCGTCTGGCACACCTCGCGCGCGAGACGTGCGATGCGCACCGCCTCCTCCGCGTTGCGCGCGCCCGACGTGTTCGGCAGCATGGTGATGCCCTTCGGAATGTAGTCGAGCAGGTTGTTTTCGGTGGTGCGGCAGCGGCGCAGCGCCATGGTGACGATCTGCGTGCCCGCGTTCTCGATGGTCGCCTTGATGAGGTTCAGGTCGTAACGGCCGGAACCGAGGATGAAGCGGCTCGTGAACTTGTGCCCGCCGAGGATCAGCGGGTCGGCGTCGCCGGTGGCGATCTCGTCGTACGCATGAGCGTCCGGCTCCGGCAGGATCGCCGTGTTCGTGGTGGTGCCGACCAGCTCGTCGAGCGTGGCGTTCGGTGCGGCCGCGACGTCGGCGGCTGCGGTGGTGATGGTGTTTTCGGTGCTCATCGTCGGTTCCTTTCGTTGGGGTGTTTGGTGTTGCTGTTGTTGCGATTGCTGTGCTGCTGTTGTGTTGCCGTTGCGTCGCTGTTGTGTTGTGTGCAACGTGCGTTTGTAATCGCAATAAAAATTTCGATTACGGCAGTGGAGTAACGTAGCAGTGCGTCAGGCGTCTTCCTCGCCGAGGATCAGTCGCGTGATCATGTTCGCTTCGTGGCAGGCGACCACGCCCACGCGCGGCGCCATCAGGCCGGCACCCGGTACCGGAGCCGTCTCGCCGTCGCCGCAGAAGTAGAAGTTCTTCGAAACGCGACGCGTGCTCACCAGGTTGGAGCTGCGGAAGCCGGCCATGCCGGACGCGCTGACGAGCTTCTTGCCCGGCAGATTCTCCAGCACCGCGTTGACGAGCATCGTCTTGTTTTCCGGCACGTCGAACGCCTCGCAGATGATGTCCTCGTTTTCGAACAGCGTCGGCACGTTCTCGTCGGTCACCTTGACGGTGTCGATGGTGATGTCCGTGAACGGGTTGATTTGGCGCAGATTGCTGCGCAGCGCCTCCGTCTTGTACTGGCCGAGGTCCTTCAGGAAATACTGCTGGCGATTCAGGTTCGTCATATCCACGCGGTCGAAGTCGATCAGATGCAGATGGCCGACGCCGATGCGGGTCAGCGCCACCGCGATGGTGGAGCCGAGGCCGCCGCAGCCGCAGATGGCCACGTGCGCCGCGTCGAGCTTGTCCTGCGTGGCGGCCGTGTGACGGTCGAGCAGGGCCGCGCGGATCTCCTCGCGGCTGACCAGGGTGGCCGGGTCGGGCTGGTTGTCGAAAGCGTGCTGGCGGGCGTCGATCTGCGCCTGCGATGCGGATGGTTCAAAAGTCATGGTTGTTCTCGTATTCTCGTTTCCGCTCGTATGGTTTGTTTCGCTGCTGTGCTCAGCCGCCCTGCACGAACGTGACGATTTCCAACGTGTCGGTGCCCTTGAGCTGCGTCTGCGCACGCTGGGCGCGCGGCACGATCTCGCCGTTGAGCTCCACGGCCACGCGGTCGGCGCGCAGACCGCGCTGCTCCACTAGTTCGGCCACGGTGATCGGCGTGGCGACGTCCTCTTCCTTGCCGTTGATGATCATTGCGGTTCCCTTCTGTATGTCAGGCCCCACGAGTGCCGTTCCCGCCGAAACGGACGTTCAGAACTGCTTTGTGGGCTTCCGAGCGTCTGCTTCCGGTGAATCGGACATTCACGGTTGGTACGAAAAAAGGGTCGCCGAAGGAACCGTACCCTATGAGGTGGTGCGCCCCTCCGTGACCCTAATCACGCGATATTCGGTTATCGCGAACGGAAGATGAGATACGCCTTGCGGCGCGAACAACCCGTCTCCTTACGGCGGCATTACCCGCATCAAGTCCTCGGTCGAAGCTTTATGAGCTCCCTCTCAGCCTTTCGGCTCCCGTTCGGTTGTGCCTTTATCTTCGCGCAGGCGCCCGACAAGCTTGCGCCGGTCCACGTTGAGTTAGTCTTGATGTGAACATGTGCGAATCGGCTGCGTGCTTGCAAGGAAGGGGAAGATGATGATGAACGGTGAGTTGGCAGGATTTACGATTCCTCGGCTCGGCATGGGAACGATGGCTTTGGCGATTGAGGGGCGTCCGGATCGCGATACTGCGATTCGGACGATTCACGCCGGTTTGGACGCGGGTGTTCGCTATTTGGACACAGCTTGGTCGTATTATCTGCCGAGCGAGCCTGGTACCGGCACTGCGAAAGATTTGGGGTACGGCGAAAAGTTGGTGCGTGATGCGCTCGCTTCGTGGAATGGCCCCCGAGATGAAGTGCTGGTCGCCACGAAAACCGGCTATCGACGCACCATGGAGGTTCCCGCTTTTGTTGCTCCTGTGTCCGATTCGCCAGAATCGGACACTCAGGGGCGGGATTCCGAGGGATGCGGCCGGCGGCCTGGCGGGGAACGCCAGCATTTGCAGGCGGCGGGCAGTCAATACGGGTGGATGGCGGATTCGCGCCCCGAAACCATGATTCGTGACGCCAAGGAATCCGCGCTGCACTTGGGCGTCGATACGCTCGACCTGTTGTATTCGCACGGCCCGGACCCGGAAGTGGCTTATGAGGATCAGGTCGGCGCGCTCAAGCAATTGCTTGACGAGGGCGTGATCCGGTACGCGGGCATTTCCCGCGTGGACAACGCGCAGATCGACATCGCCCGCGAGATTCTCGGCGACAAGCTGATCGCCGTGCAGAACCAGTTCTCGCCCTCGCACCCCGACCCTGAGCATACGATGGAGCACTGCGCGGAACTTGGACTCGCGTTCGTGTGCTGGAGCCCCCTCGGCGGCTTCCTCGACGCGTTCGACCAGCGCGCGTACGACCCGTTCCGCACGGTCGCCGGCAACCACGGCTGCTCCTACCAGCGCGTGGTGCTCGCCTGGGAACTGAGCCGCTACGAGCGGTTGTTCACCATCCCCAGCGCCCGCAATCCTCAGGAGATCAACGATTCCTTCGCCGCCACCGAACTGACGCTCACGCAGGATGAGCTGGCGATGCTGAACGCCTCCGTCGACGCCCGTCGCGGCTGAATTCCGCGCAATACGTACGATTGGCCGCGCCCGATTCCGCACAATAATCGCGATTCGGGCCGCGGCCTTTTTCGTGCCTTCTGTAGCTTGCTCGCTGCAAAATCGCCCTGGGAATAACTTACACTGTAAAATGTTTACACTGTAAGATATTATGACGGCGATTGCGACGGAAGGAGGTGCCGCGTGGGCTTTGAAGAGGAACTGTTCCACGAATTGGCGACCAACACATGGGACAAACGCTCGCGCATGCAGCAGGAGATGGTGAAAGGCGCGAAGGGCGAACCCTTCGCCGTGCAGGAACTCTATAGGAAAGGCCCGCTGACGCCATCGCAGCTCGCCTCTTCAATGAAAACCACCACCGGACGCGTGTCCACACTGCTGTCCGCGTTGGAGAAAAAAGGCCAGATCACACGTGAATCCGACCCCGACGATCGCCGTGTGGTGCACGTGAACCTCACCGAAGCCGGCAGGGAACGCGCCGAACGTCAGCGCGAAAGCATGCGCGAGGCGATCTGCTGGATCTTCTCGCAGATGGGGGAGCGCCGCGCGCGCGAATTCGTTGAGCTCACCGAGGAATTCACCACGTACATGTCGCTGTGCATGCCCGGCAAACCGCGCCCCACGGCGGACGAGGTCAAAGCCGCGTTCTCGGGAAACGCACAGGAAGACGCGTAGTATCTTACGCTGTAAATAATTCACAGTGTAAGTAATCGCAATCCAGTAATCGCAAAAACCGCGAAAAATAATCGTAAGAAAACAAGCAAAACACAAAACAAGAGAAGGAACCAAGCATGCTTCGCATCGTACGATACCTCTCCAAAGCGGAGATCGGTCAGATGCTCGTCGCGCTGGTCAGCATCGTCGGTCAGATCTGGCTTGACCTGACCCTGCCGGATTATATGGCCGACATCACGCAGCTCGTCGAAACCCCCGGCAGTGAAATGCACGACATCTGGGTGGCCGGCGGCAAAATGCTGCTCGTCTCGCTCGGCTCGGCGGCCTGCGCCGTCGTCACCGGCTTCATCGCCGCGCGCGTGGGCGCCTCGTTCAGCCAGCGCCTGCGTTCGCTCGAATTCAACAAGGTGGAAAGCTTCGGACCGGCGGAAATGAACCGTTTCTCCACCGCGTCGCTCATCACCCGCTCCACGAACGACATCACGCAGATCCAGATGTTCATCACCATGGGCCTCATGATGATCGTCAAAGCGCCGATCATGGCCGTGTGGGCCGTGTGCAAGATCGCAGGAAAGGGCTTCGATTGGACGCTCGCAACCGGCATCGCCGTGGCCATCCTGCTGGTGGTCATCGCCGTGCTCATGTGCTTCGTCATGCCGAAGTTCAAGGCCATGCAGCGCCTGACCGACAACATCAACCTCGTGGCGCGCGAGAACCTCACCGGCCTGCGCGTGGTGCGCGCGTACAACGCCGAGGACTATCAGGAAGCCAAGTTCACCGAAGCCAACAAGGAACTCACCGAAACCCAGCTGTTCACCAACCGCGCCATGGCCATCATGATGCCGTTGATGAACACCATCATGAACGGCCTGATGCTCGCCGTCTACTGGATCGGCGCGTACCTCATCGACGCTGCCGACGCCGTCGACAAGCTCACCACCTTCTCCAACATGGTGGTGTTCTCCAGCTACTCCATCCAGGTCATCATGAGCTTCCTGCTGCTGAGCATGGTGTTCGTGCTCTGGCCGCGAGCCGACGTGTCCGCGCAGCGCGTGCTCGAAGTCATCGACACCGAGCCGATGGTCACCGACGGCACGCAGGACGCGGGCAAGCCGGGCGAGGAAGGCGAAATCGAATTCCGCAATGTGAGCTTCGCCTACCCCGACTCGCGTCACGCCATGCTCGAAGGCGTCAATTTCAAGGCGAAGAAGGGTCAGACGGTGGCGTTCATCGGCTCGACCGGCTCCGGCAAATCGTCCCTCATCAACCTCGTGCCGCGTTTCTACGACGCCACGCAAGGCGAGGTGCTCGTCGACGGCGTCAACGTGCGCGACTACAAGCTGAAGGCGTTGCGCGACAAGATCGGCTACGTGCCGCAGCAGTCGTTCCTGTTCAAGGGAACGATCGCCAGCAACGTCGCGTACGGAGATACGGACCGCGACGACGACACCGTGCGCCGCGCATGCGACGTCGCGCAGGCGACGGAATTCATCGACAAAAAGCAGAAGAAGTACGATTCCGGCATTTCGCAGGGCGGTTCCAACGTTTCGGGCGGGCAGAAGCAGCGTCTGTCGATCGCACGCGCCGTCTACCGTCATCCGGAAATCCTGATCTTCGACGATTCCTTCTCCGCGCTTGATTTCAAGACCGACCGTGCCGTACGTGACGCGCTCGAAAAGGAAGCGAAGGATTCCACGAAACTCATCGTCGCGCAGCGCATCGGCACCATCATGAATGCCGACCGCATCATCGTGCTCGACGACGGCAAAGTGGTCGGCCAGGGCACGCACGAGGAACTGCTCGACACGTGCGAAGTGTATCGGCAGATCGCCGAATCGCAGTTGAGCGAAGACGAACTGAAGCGCTGAAAGGGGGAGACATGCCAAGAGGAATGGGACGCGGCCGTGGGGCCGTGGAAAAGCCGAAGGACTTCGGCGGAGTGATGAAGAAGCTCGTGAAATTCTGCAGCCGGTACATTCCGGTGATGATTCTCGCGCTGGTTCTGGGCGCTGCCGGCACGGTGTGCCAGATCATCGGCCCGGACAAGCTCAAGGACATGACCAACGAGATCACGAAGGGTCTGCCGGCCATGGTGCACGGCAAGCCCGTCATGAATTCGATCGATATGGACGCGGTGTCGCGCATCGCATGGCTGCTCGTCGCGCTGTACGTCGGGTACGCGCTGCTGAGCTACCTGCAAAGCTGGCTGATGGCCAACGTCACGCAACGCACGGCACAGCAGCTGCGTGAGGCGATCAGCCAGAAAATCAATCGCCTGCCGCTGAAATATTTCGACAAAGTCAGCTACGGCGACGTGCTGAGCCGCATCACCAACGACGTCGACGCGATCGGACAGACGCTCGGCCAGTCGGTCGGCTCGCTGATCACTTCGATCACGCTGTTCTTCGGCGCGCTCATCATGATGTTCTACAACAACGTGACCATGACGCTGTGCGCCATCGGCTCCGCGCTGCTCGGCCTGATCATCATGGGCGTGATCATGAAGGTGTCGCAGAAGTACTTCACCCGCCAGCAGGTGGCGCTCGGCGACGTCAACGGCCACGTCGAGGAAATGTACACCGGCCACACCGTGGTCAAGGCATACTGCGGCGAGGAACGCTCCATCGAGCAGTTCGAGAAGTACAACAAAGACCTGTACGTGTCCGGCTGGAAAAGCCAGTTCCTGTCCGGCCTGATGATGCCGATCATGAACTTCGTCGGCAACTTCGGCTACGTGGTGGTGTGCGTGGTCGGCGCGGCGCTCGCCATGGACGGCAAGATCGAATTCGGCGTGATCGTGGCGTTCATGATGTACATCCGCCTGTTCACGCAGCCGCTGTCCCAGTTCGCGCAGGCGTTCCAGAACCTGCAGCGCTGCGCGGCCGCATCCGAACGCGTCTTCGGCTTCCTTGAGGAGCCGGAACTGTCCGACGAAACCGGCAAGCAGGCGCTGCTCGGCGTCGGTGCGGACGGCAAGCCGCGGCCGGTGCGCGGCGACGTGGAATTCAGCCACGTGCGCTTCGGCTACGACGCGGACAAGACCATCATCAACGACTTCTCCGCGTCCGTGAAGGCCGGCCAGAAGGTGGCCATCGTCGGCCCGACCGGCGCCGGCAAGACCACCATGGTCAACCTGCTGATGCGCTTCTACGAGATTTCCGGTGGCACGATTTCGATCGACGGCATCGACACCAAGTCCGTGCCGCGTTGGAACGTGCACGACCAGTTCTCCATGGTGCTGCAGGACACGTGGGTGTTCCGTGGAACGGTGCGTGAAAACATCGCGTATTCGAAGAAGGACGTCACCGACGAGCAGATCGTGGCCGCATGCAAGGCCGTCGGCCTGCACCACTACATCATGTCGTTGCCGAACGGCTACGACACCGTGCTCGACGACAAGGCGTCGCTTTCCCAGGGCCAGCGTCAGCTGCTGACGATCGCGCGAGCGATGGTGGAGGACGCGCCGATCCTGATCCTCGACGAGGCCACCTCATCCGTCGACACCCGTACGGAAGAGCTGATTCAGAAGGCGATGGACGCGCTGACCGTGGGCCGCACGAGCTTCGTGATCGCGCACCGCCTGTCCACCATCCGCGACGCCGACATGATCCTGGTGATGAACGGCGGCGACATCGTGGAACGCGGCACGCACGAGGAACTGCTCGCCAAGGGCGGCTTCTACGCCGACATCTACAACAGCCAGTTCACGCTGGCCGAGTGAGGTTGGTGTGCTGACTCGCTAAAAAATCCGGAGGGACCACCCCTCCGGATTTTTGCGTTTTGGCTTCGGCATTTTTATTGTGTTGCGCTGACGGGACGGCGGATTTACCATTGAGGTGACTGACGTCAATCGATTGACGTATTTGAAAATCACAAAGAAAGTGGGCAGTCATGAAAAGCATCGAAATCGGCAAATCGGCAGTGGTCGCATCGCAGGCGGCGCTCGGCGTGATGCGCATGGACGCGCTGGATGCGGACGCTGCGGCAGAAGTCGTGCGTACGGCCGCCGAGCATGGAGTCAACTTCTTCGACACGGCGGACATCTACGGATTCAACGTCAACCACGACCATGCCAGCTCGCGTGTGCTCGGCCGCGCGTGGAAGGACGCCGGGCTCAAGCGCGAGGACATCTTCCTGCAGACGAAGTTCGGTATCAACATCGACTTCAGCGACCCGAACAACGTGCACGCCACCCGCTACGACTTCTCCGCGAAGCACCTCATCACGCGACTCGACGAGGAACTGGAAGCGCTCGGCACTGACTACGTGGACTTCGCGCTCCTGCACAGGCCCGACACCCTGATGGAGGCCGAAGAAATCGTCGAAGCGTTCACCACCCTGCACAAGGCGGGCAAAGTGCGCCACTTCGGCGTGAGCAACGTGAACCCGTGGCAGGCGGAACTGCTGCAGTCCTGGCTCGGCGACGACCCGGCCATGAGGCTTGAAGCGAGCCAGCTGCAGTTCGGCCTGATGCACGCGCAGATGGTCAGCGACGAGCTGATGACCAACTCCGGCGCCGAAGGCATGGTCGTGGCCAACCATTCGGACGGCCTGCTGTCCTACTCGCGACTGCGCCACATGACCATCCAGGCGTGGAGCCCGTTCCAGTCCGGCACGGAATACGGCCCGTTCGTAGGCAACGAGCACTTCCCGGAGCTGAACAAGGCACTGGACGAAAAAGGCGCCAAGTACGGCGTGAGCGCCAACGCCATCGCCACCGCATGGGTGCTCAGGCATCCGGCGAAGATCCAGATCGTGCTCGGCTCGATGAACCCCACCCGGCTGGGCGAAATGCTCGACGGCGCGGACATCGATCTCGACAAGCAGGATTGGTGGGACCTGTACGTGGCCGCCGGCAACCTCATTCCGTGAGTTTTGCTTGCGATTGGCCGGTTTGCGGTCTGCGATTGGCGGGCCGCCAACCGGCCAACCTGGCAATCAGTGACCTGTCGGCAATCAGAAGAAACGGCCGGGGAAACCGGCGCTGATGGTGGCGTGACGGTCGGCGTCCAACGTGGCGCAATCGAAAACAAAAACGCTGCGCAGTTCATTCGGGTCCGCAACGAACAGCGCCGTAGCCAACCCGTCCGCCACCGCAGTCGGATAGTCGCCAAATGACGCGGATTGCACTGCAACCCAGGCGGCTTCCGTTTGTTGCACGGGCAGGCCGTCGATGGCGTTGAGCAGGTGGTGAATCGCCAGATGCGTCTGTTCGTTCACCGCCACCTCCCAATGGCGACGGCTGGGCGCGCTCGCACAGAACGCGCCATCGCCGATCAGTGCGACGCCGACCGCGCAGGACGGATCATCCGGATCCTCAAGCGCCACACGGATCGGCTTGTTCGTGCGCGCCAGCAGATCGCCGCCCGCATCAATCACAAATTCCGGGGCAGCGCTTTCGCGTTTGCTGTCTGAGGTGGAAGATTGGCATGTCGGGTTGGTCGTTTCGGCTGACTTGACATGCGATGTGCGCGAAAGTTCTGAATCGGTGAGCAATCCGCCCAGCGAATCCACCAGATAACCCTTGCCGCACGCGCCGAAATCCACATGAACCGGACTGCGTGTAACCAATGTCGTACCACTCGAACGAACCACATCACGACCCCATACGGCCCGTCCGTGCAGCGCGCCCAGGCGCTCGCCGGCGTCGGCTTCAACGGTGAAACTCAGCGCGGGATCGTAACCGAGACGAATCAGGTCCTCGCCCACGCACGGGTCGATCGCACCGCGCGTGGCGGCGTGCAGCGCGTCGTACAAATCGAATAGCGGGCCGGCCCAATCGGGAAAATCGAAATGCCCGCCATGCTCCGCATTGCCGATGTGCGCAACCAGCGAATCAGCGCGAAACCGCGAAAGCGCATGCTCGTATTCATCGATGAACCGTTCCATCTCGCCGCGCAATTCCGCAGTGATCGGGCGAGGCGTCGAAATCAGCAACCCCGTGCCGAGCGCCTTGGGGAAAGCGGTGGTATACGGCATGCGCTGTGCGAGCGGTGCAATGGAGTCCATACCACGATGCTAGCGCGTGCCCGGCTTGGCGTAGTTCGTGCCTGGGCAACCTGATATGCGCTATATGTGGCATGAGGCATCGCCTTATTTTGATACCCCCGTAGCTTTGTATAGTTACGATTATACTAATCGTGATTATACAAGTCGCGATTATACAGACCGACGCTTTGGCATGGAGTTCGCTTCACGTTTTCGGGCGGACGGGGGTGTTGCGGAACGGCGGTGAGCGTCACAATGTGAGACGACACGCGGAAAACGGGAAAAATAAAAACGGCGGAATTCCAACGTTTTTCCATGCGCGATACAACAAGACCAATTAAAAATCAAGACTGTTATTCAAAAAAGTTTCGTTCTATCTTGGCTTCCGATGCGCGCTTCGTACGTCGGGTACGTCGGGGAAAGCGCGCCGAAAAGATTTGCGGAAGGAAGGTTTGGAACATGTCATCTCGCGTCGCGCAGCGCCACGCAGCCGGTTCCTACGATTCGTGCGATTCGCGCGTCTCGGCTTCCGGCCGTCTCGCCGCGCTCGTCGCCGCGCTGATGATCGCGCTCGCCACGCTGTTCGCCGGCACCGCGATGCCGCAGCAGGCGTCCGCCGCCGACGACAGCCAAACGAATTTCGATTCCTGGACCGCCGCTGCGCGGAACATCGCCAAGCAGCTCGCCACCGCCGAAAAAGACTACAACGACGGCAACTACGGCCAGGCCGGCACCGGCTTCCAGACCGCGCATTGGATCGGCTACGACGCCTCCAACTTCTCGAAGGCCGTCAACGACACCATTTCCGCCGACAAGCAGCAGGCGTTGCTCACACAGTTCACCGACTTGGAAGGCCTCGCCTACCAGCAGGGCCAGGGCGGCGCGATCGCCGGCAAAATCGATGCGCTGAACGCGGACCTCACCGCCACCGCGCAGACGCTCGATGGCAACGCGAACCTCGCCGACCCCAAAACCTACGCGAAGCAGCGCGCCGAGCAGACCGCCGCCGAACGCAAGAAGCTCGACGCGGCCAAAAAGAACTCCTCCAAAGGCAAAGGCGACCGCACGTGGGGCGAAGTCGCCAGCGAAATGAACGTCATCCTCGACAAGGCATACAAGGCCGCCATCTCCGGCAAGGGCGCGGAAGGCTCCAGCCTCGTCAACAACGCGTACTACCAGTACTACGAGAAGCTCGGCTTCGAAAAGAACGTGATGAACGCCATCTCCGGCGACCGCGTCTCGCAGGTCGAATACCAGTTCAAAATGACCCGCAAAACCATGCGCGACGGCAGTTCCGACAAGGAAATCAAGAAGCTCGTCGACGACCTGAAAAGCTGGCTCGTCGAAGACGCGGCCACCCTCGACGGTGGCGCGGCCGGCAACGTCAACGCCTTCACCAAAGCCATCACCAGCTCCGCCGGACAGGCGTTCCTCATCCTGATCCGTGAGGGCCTCGAAGCGCTGCTGGTGGTGGCCGCCGTGGTGGCCTACCTCGTCAAATCCGGCAACCGGCGCTTCACCAAGTGGATCTACCTGGGCGTGCTCGCCGGTCTCGCCGGTTCCGGCCTGATCGCCGTGCTCTTCACGTTCCTGTTCGGCGGCTCCGGCCCGATTCAGGAAATCTCCGAAGGCGTGTGCGCGCTGATCGCCATGCTCATGCTGCTGTGGACCAGCAACTGGATGCTCAACAAAAGTTCCGTGGAAGCGTGGAACCGTTACATCCGCACCAAAACCGAGTCCGCCGTGGCCGACGCGCAAAACAAAGTCGCCGCCGGCGAAGGCGTGGGTCTGGGTATGGTCGTTTCGCTCGCCATGCTGAGCTTCCTAGCCGTGTTCCGTGAAGGCGCCGAAACCGTCATCTTCTACGAATCAATCTACTCGATGAGTCGCGACGCGCAAGGCATGTGGATCGGCGGCATCGCCGCGGGTGTGGTGCTGCTCGTCATCTTCCTCGTGCTGCGCTTCACCTCCGTAAAGATTCCGATTGGCCCGTTCTTCCTCGTTACGTCGATCCTGATGGCCGTGCTGGTCGTCATCTTCGCCGGCGGTGGCATCCACGCGCTCATCGAAGGTGACCTGATCGACGGCCACTACCTGTCCAGCGTGCCCACAAACGACTGGATCGGCCTGTATCCGTACGTCGAATGCCTTGCGGCACAAGCGATCGCGGCGATTGCCGTACTCGCGCTGTTCGCCGTCGGCTTCGCACGCAAACGCAAGTTGCGCACGCCTGACAATCGCAAGTGATACGCAAATTTTCCGAGATTTACCGATATTTTTTCCACATCCAACAACAAAGGAAAGAGAAATGAAGAACAAGAAGATCGCCGCTCTGCTCGGCATCCTGCTGGCCGGCTCCATGGCCTTCTCCCTGTCCGCATGCGGCAATTCCAACGATTCCGCCGCTTCGGACAAGTCCAGCGCCTCCGCGTCGGCTTCGAAGGCCGACGACTCCAGCAAGGACGATTCCAGCGATTCCGCCGGTTTCGAAGAGATCCAGGTCGATGAGAAGCACTCCGACCAGGAATGCGGCCCGCTGACCGTTAACGCCGTCTACTTCCAGCCGATCGACATGGAACCGTCCGGCATGGGCCTCAAGGCTGCCGATGCGAGCTTCCACCTCGAAGCCGACATCCATGCCAACCAGAAGGGCACCGAACTCGGCTACGGCAAGGGCGATTTCGTGCCGGACCTGACCGTCAACTACGACATCATCGACAAGACCTCCAACGCGTCCGTCACCTCCGGAACCTTCATGCAGATGAACGCCTCCGACGGCCCGCACTACGGCGCCAACGTCAAGCTCGACAAGGCCGGCGCGTACAAGCTCGTGCTGAAGATCGAATCCCCGGAGAAGAAGGGCTGGATGCTGCACGTCGATCCGGAGACGGGTGTGAAGGGACGCTTCTGGACGGAACCGATCGAGGTCACCTTCCCGGACTGGAACTATACGCCGCAGGAGTGGTGATCTCCTAGCGTAGCCCGTTCGCGGTTTCGGTATGCATTACCCGACACACTCAAGGCCGTTCGGCCAAGCTTACGGTCGGGCAATGCATACCGAAACCGCTCTCTCGCGTTTAGGGGGATGGATTCACCTCTGCGATTGTGGAGGGGGTCCGGGAAATCCTCGCATTTTAGGGGAGGGATGAGAGGGGTGGGACTCTTTGGGATGGGGCGGAATGGGAATCGTTGGGCTCTTTGAGTTGGGTTTTTGGATGAAAGGATTTTGGGATGCTGCTGCAGTTTGTGACGGTGTTGCAGGGGGTGTTGGCGCCGGCGCTGCTCGTCATGGCGTTGAGCGTCATGCTCACCGTCGGTGAAGGGCGTGACAAGCCTCTGAGCGCGTACTGGCGGCTGGCCGGTTTCGTTGTTGGATTCGCCGGCGCAGTCGTATTCGCCGCGCTGCGCGCCACCGCCGTCATCACGCAACGCACGTTCGTCAACTATCCGACCCTGTGGTGCTGCGTGATCCTCGACGTGGCCGTGTTCGTCATCGTCCTGTTCGCCCGCCGCATCACCGCCGACTGGCACAACCACCGCGCGCTGCTCGACATCGCGAATCTCGTTGCGGCGCTTGCGATCGCGGCCACCACCTTTCGTGCGCTGCCCGACGTGATTCTGCGACTGACGATCTTCGTCGAGCCGGGCGATCCCATCTTCACTTCCGACATGCTGTTGCGCGCGCTCGGCTTCGCTTTGGGCGCGGCCGTCGCAATCATCGCCGCGCTTATCTTCCGCACGATGCGTTCCACCGCCGTCCGCTGGTCGTTCACGACGGCGGTGCTGCTGTTGGTCGCGCTGTTGTTCGCACAGCATTTCACCGACCTTGCGCAGATCCTCCAATCCAAACGCATCGTCAGCTTCCCGACCGCCGCCTTCCTCGCGCTCGTGTGGGGCATCAACCATCAGCGCAGCCTGACCATCGCAATGGCGCTCGTCTTCGCCATTCCGGCAATCGCCAGCATCGTCATGGGCTTCAAAGTCAAGCCGACCGGCGCCAACGAGGCGATCGCACGCACGCATATCGCGTTCCGCCGCCGCGCGAAAGCGGCCGGCGCGTTCAGCCTGGTCGCCATGATCTGCGTCACCGTGGCCCTGACGTACGGCGTCGCGCAAACGCAGAAAGTCGTCACGCTGTCGCCGCCGGAAGACTACTCGCTCGCCGACGGCGTGGCCACCATCAAATTCAGCCAGATTTCCGACGGCCACCTGCACCGCTTCGAATACCGCGCGAAGGATGGCACCTCCATGCGATTCATCATCATCAAGAAGAACGGCGGCGCGTACGGCGTCGGCCTCGACGCGTGCGACAACTGCGGCGACGCCGGCTACTACGAGAAGGACGGCAAAATCATCTGCAAGAAGTGCGATGTGGCCATCAACCTCGCCACCATCGGCTTCAAAGGCGGCTGCAACCCGATACCGTTCGACTACCAGGTCAAGCCGGGCAAAATCGTCATCCAAACGTCCACGCTCGACGCGCTGTCGAGCCATTTCCAGTGAGCGCCGAGAAAGGTAAGGGGGTGCCATGTTCTTCCTGAAAATGATCTTTCGCTCGTTCAGCCGGCAGTTCAAACGCCGTCTGCTCATCGCCGTCACCGTGTGCCTGTCCGCCACCGTCAGCGTGGCCATGCTCGGCGTGGTGTTCGACGTGGGCGACAAGCTCAACGCGGAGCTGAGCACGTACGGTTCGAATATCGTCGTTCAGCCGAAGTCCGACGCTGTGGTGAGCGATTTGTACAATACCGGCGATTCTGCTGGCTCGGCTTCGGGTAGTTCGTCCGGTTCGGACGGGGGTTCCACTTCCGACGGCTCGGCTGCGGCGGACAGCGCCGACCCGACCGCGTTTCTGAAGGAGTCGGACGCGCAGAAGATCAAGACCATCTTCTGGGCGTTCAACATCACCAATTTCGCGCCGGAATTGAACATCCACGCGGATGCGGGGTGTGTCGGTTCGGGGGCTGGTTCGGCTGGCTCTGCTGGAACGGCTGGTGCGTCAGGTGCGGCTGCTTCCGCGGCGAAATGCAAGGCGACCAACGTGCCGATCGTGGGCACGTGGTTCGCGAAAACCCTGCACATGGACTCCGGCGAGTCCACCGTGGCCGGCATGAACGGCATGCGCTCATGGTGGAAAATCAACGGAACCTGGCCGAAAGACGACAGCGAGCAGGCGATGGTCGGCAGCGCGCTCGCCGCGAAACTGGGCGTGAACGTCGGTGACAGCGTTACGCTCGACAAGACGATCGCCGTCGGTGCGGACGACAATACGAACGGAGGTACCGGGAAAACCGGCAAATCCTCCACCGAACGCAATCGCGTGAAAGTGAAAATCGTCGGCATCTTCGATTCGGGCGATTCCGACAACAGCGCCATTTATATGCCGTCCATCGCCGCGCAAACGCTTGCGAATCTGCCGAATTCCATCGACAAGATTGAAGTCAAGGCGCTCACCACGCCCGACAACGACCTCGCGCGCAAGGCGTCGAAGAATCCGAACGCGCTCACGCAGGACGAGTGGGAGACGTGGTATTGCACCGCGTATCCGTCGTCGATCGCGTACCAGATCGAAGAGGTGCTGCCGGGCGCGGTGGCCAAGCAGGTGCGCCAGGTGGCCGCGCTGCAGGGCGATGTGCTGAACAAGACGCAGGCGGTGATGGTGCTGATGACCGTGCTGTCGCTGGTTGCCGCCGCGATCGCCGTGGCGAACCTGATGGCCGCGTCGATTGGCGAACGCGGTTCGGAATTGGCGCTGTTGAAGGCGATCGGCGCCACGGACGGCGCGGTTTCGCGCCTTATGCTCGCCGAAACGGCGGTGATTTCGCTGGTTGGTGCGATTGCCGGCGCGCTGCTTGGCTCGGGCGTTGCACAGATCGTGGGGCACGTGGTGTTCGGCTCGGGCATCACCATGCGTCCGATGGTGTTCGTGTTGGTTTTCGTGTTGCTGGCGGTCACTGTGCTCGTGGCCTCGCTTTCGTCGATTCGGGCGATTCTGGGCTTGCGTCCGGCGGAGGTGCTGCATGGTAGGTGAGTTGTGCTTGGCTTTCGTAGGGGGTGTGCGATGACGAATCGCAAGATGTTCTTCACTATGCTGTGGGGCGCGGTGTTCCGCCGTCGCTCCCGTGCGATGATGGCCGTGATCGCGTCGCTCGTCGGCGCGGCCACGCTGTTCTGCCTTGCATCCGTGTGCGTCGCGGTGCCGCAGCAGATGAACGAGGAAATGCGCGCGTACGGCGCGAACCTGATCGTCACGCCCGCGTCCGCAACGGGCAAATCGCAAGGCATCGATACTGCAACCGTACGCAACGTGACGGCGCTCATCGGCGCCGGACACAGCGTGAAATCAGCCGCATACCGGTATGAGAGCGTGCGCATCAATTCCGCGCCGTACACCATCGCCGGCGTGGACGTGAAAGCCGTCCGCGCGCTCAACCGCCATTGGAACGTGACGGGCGATTGGCCCGGCTCGGGCAACGTGATGGTCGGCCGCGACGTCGCCGACGCGCTCGGCGTGAAGGTCGGCAGCCGCGTCACCATCGGCTACCGCGCCGCCGACGCGTCTGCTTCAGCGTCTTCTTCCGCGTCCGCAAAATCCGATTCGGACGAATCAACTGAAACGGCAGAATCGTCCGCGCAGGGCACGCAGAGTACACAAACTACGCAAGGCGAACAGACCACGCAAGCCACGGAAAACGGCCGCGTCTCGTCCGACATCATGGATAACAACGGCACCGAATTCCGTATCGCTGGCATCGTCGACACCGGCGGCAACGAGGATTCCATCATCTACGCCACTACCGCGGACGTGTCCAAACTTGCGGGCCACGAGCGCGGCGCCGACGTGGTTGAATACTCGGTGAACGCCATGGGGGATGAGCTGAACGCCATCGTCAACAGAATCAACAAAAATACAAACACTGCCGTCAAAGCGCAGACCGTCACCAAAATCACCTCGTCCGACACCCGCATCATCGCCATGCTGCAGACGCTGTTCTGGATTGTCTCGCTCGTCGTGCTTGTGCTGACACTCGTCGGAGTGGGCACCACCATCAGCTCCATCGTGAGCCAGCGTCGCAATGAAATCGGCTTGCGCAAAGCCCTTGGCGCCGACTCGCGTGCTATCGGCGTCGAATTCTATGTGGAATCCGGTATCTACGGCCTAATCGGCGGACTGCTCGGCACCGCCATCGGTTATGTGCTGGCGCGCGTGCTGTGCTCCACCGTTTTCGGCCGTGCGCTCGGCCTCAACTGGCTGCTTTGCGTTGGATCGCTGTTGCTTTCCGTGGCGATCGCCGTCATCGCCTCCATCCCACCGGTCCGCCGCGCCACCCGTATCGACCCCGCCATCGTTTTGAGGGAGGAATAATCATGGAAAACGACCACATGTTGCTTGAACTTGACCATATTTCCAAGATTTATGGTGATTTGCACGCTGTAGACGACCTGAGTCTGACCGTTCCGCAAGGGCAATGGCTGGCGATTGTCGGCTCGTCCGGTTCCGGCAAAACCACGCTGATGAACATGATCGGCTGCATGGATACGCCGTCGAAGGGTTCCGTCATGCTTGAAGGCCGGCGATTGGAGGATTTGAACGCCCGCCAGCTCGCCGATGTGCGTAAGAACATGATCGGACTCGTGTTCCAAAAGTTTTACCTCGTGCCGCATCTGACAGCGGTGGAGAACGTGATGGTGGCGCAATACTACCATTCTGTAGTCGATGAGAAGCAGGCGATGGAAGCGCTGGAACGAGTGGGATTGAAGGAGCGTGCGCATCACCTGCCCGGCCAGCTGTCCGGCGGTGAGCAGCAGCGCGTGTGCATCGCCCGAGCGCTCATCAACTGCCCGAAGCTGATTCTCGCCGACGAGCCGACCGGCAATCTCGATGAGAGGAATGAGAAGATCGTGCTCGACCTGTTCCGTCAGCTGCACGAGCAGGGCACTACGATCATCGTCGTGACGCACGATGCGCTCGTCGCCTCCTGCGCACAACGCGAAATCATGCTCAACCATGGTGTGCTCGTCGGTGAACAGTGGAATGACGAGGAGGCGAAACGTGCGTACGAGGCGGTCGGTGGCAAGCCTGCGCACACAGGTTCCGCCGAGGAAGGCGCGCAGAACAGGGGTGTCGCGATTTCGTTCGCCGACCCTACGAAGGCCGCAAAAACCGGAGATACGGACGCGGACGCCGACGGCACGGAAGGGGAGCGCGCATGAGCGCCGCACAATCGAACGCAATCAAAGTCATCGCACTGTCCGCGGCGAGTATCGCGCTGTTGTCGGCATGCGGCGAACCGAAGGCAACGCCGATGGACGACGAATACGCCGGCAATTCCGGTGAAAGCGTGCAATCGCAGGAAGAGAAGTCGAAAACTGACGGCAAGGCGTCCGACGACACGGCAGACGACGGCGACGCCACCAAAAACCGTGCCGACGCGAATTCCGCAACATCCGACAAGCAGGACACCGGCAACTACGCGGATGGCGACTATTCGATCAACGGCCAGTACGGGCCGGTCGGCGAGGATACCATCGACGTGCATCTGACCGTTAAGGACCAGAACGTGACGGCCGTGGAAATCGTTGGGCATCCGTTCACGTCCATCTCCAAAAAGCATCAGAACGACTTCGCCAAAGCCGTACCGGACGCGGTGGTCGGCAAGCCGTTGAAGGATCTCAAAGTAGACAAGCTCGCCGGCGCCAGCTGGACATCCGAAGCCTTCAACAAGGCGTTGGAAGTGGCGCGTCAGGAAGCGTCAATCCAATAGCCCATTCCTTCTGAAACCGACACGGCACGTCCGTCTTGCGTCGGTGCGGACGGTTTTCCTGTGGTTACCGTGCGGATTCGGCGCATACGTTCGGCCAGAGCAACGTGGCCATGTTCTCGGCCCAGGAATCAGGCTTGCGTTCCTTGCCGGATTGCCGTTCCCCTCCGGCTTCCTGCCCCGCCAACGCTTTGCAAGCCAGCATGGAACCCAGCACCGTGCTGAACAGGAACGTGTAGTCCAAACGGTTTTGAAACACTCCGTCGGCGATGCCACGTTCCATGAACCCCACGAACCGTTCTTCGGCCGGCGCTAGAACTTGTGAGGCAATCGCCTTCAGCGTGGCGTTGTCGGAAGACAGCACCACACCCACTGCTTTCAATCCGAGTTCGCTGTCGAAGCAGTCCTGGATGCGTTGCAGCATGGTGGCCAGTCCGCTCCGCGACGGCTTCAAATCGTTGAAATTCGGTAGTCCGGCAACTTCCGGTTGGATGCGTTGCAATAAATCGTCGGCGTTTCGGTAGCGTCGGTAGATTGTGGTCTTTGCTACCCCTGAACGTCGTGCGACCTCTTCGATGGTCACCGCTCCGATACCATCGGAAATCACTATCCCCAATGTGGCTTTCATGATTTTGCGGTCGGTTTGCTTCCGTAATCGCTCACGTCGGCCACGTACTGTGCTGACGTCTTCCTCCGCGGTTTTTTGCACCGTCTTCTGCGTGACCTCTTGCGTGGTTCCGCTCATCATGCCGCGATCACTTTCGTGCTTTCCAGCTTGCTTACGTACCAATGGTTGAACTTGACCAGTGGAATGCGCAGTAGCAGGCCTATCAGCAGCAGCGGCGGAATGAACAGCAGTAGCGCGCCAATCGCAAACCAGTAATCGTTACTGTAGATTCCGCCGATCGCCGCGCGCATTGCTGTGATTGAATGCGTCGCAGGCAGGAACGGGCTGATGCCGCTGATGATTTTCGGCAGTACGGCCAGCGGATATGCGCCGTTCGCTCCGGAGATCTGCATGACGAGAAACAGTACGCCGATGGCTTTGCCGACGTTGCCGAAGCTGGCCACGAGCGTGTAGATGAAGAACGAGAACACTAGGCTGCTTACCCAGCCGGACAGCATGAATAGCAGCGGATTCACCGCCTGGACATGGAGGAACAGCAGACTGCCTCCCAAGGAGAACGTGCTCTGCAATAGTCCGATCACGCCGAACACACCGTAATGTCCGAGAAACAGCTGATGCGGTTTCGGGTCGCCGAGTTCCTTGCGCACCTTACGCGAGACGGTGGTCTTGAGCGTCACTGCCATGAGCAGCGAACCGACCCACAGTGGCAGGATCGTGTAGAACGGTGCCATCTGCGAACCGAAGTTCTTGACTGGGAACACCGCGTTGCGTTTCACTTTTACAGGGGCTGCAAGCGCGGCGGCCAACGAGTCGGTATTATCGCTGAGCACATCTTTGACGGCGCCCATATCGCCGCTGTTCAGCGCATCGGTCAATGTTCCGGTGAATGCGCCTAGTTTTTTGCCCGCGCCGGCCAGACTATCGGCGGTGGAATCCAACACGCTGCTGATGGCGTTCAGGTTCTTATCCGCGGTCTTGGTGGTGCCGTTCAGATTGCCCAGCGCGCTTTTCAGATCGGCCGCTGTGGCATTGAGCGCGGTGGTGGTGCTGGTAATGGACGTGGCGATATCGTCAAGTTGCGGTTTCAGTTGGCTCTCATAGTCGGTTTTGATGCCACTGACGGACGTTGCCGCCTGTTGCGCCAGTTTCTTGATCTCCGCACGTTCGGCCGTGGTATCGCTTACTTTGGCGTCGATGTTGTCGGCGCTGCCATTCAGCGCCGATGCTAGGTCGTTGAGCTGTGTGATGGTGGTGCCGACGTTGGTTTTGAGATGGTCGATGGCGTTCCTCACCGCTTCCGGCAGCTTTTCGTTTGCGCTGAGCGCGTCGAGCGAATCATAGATCTGCTGGTAGCTTTGCGCCTGCTTGCTGATGTTCGTGGCCTGGTTGCGTAATGCGGTGGCGGTGTTGCCGGCCTGCGCGCCCGCATTGCCGAATAGGCTGTCCACATCTGCTTCCACGGCTGTGAAGCTGTTGGCGGAATCAGTCAGAGCCGTGCCCAGCGCGGTGGTGCCGGTCTTCAACGCGCCCGTCAGATCCTCCACACCGCTGCCGGCTTGCTTGAGTGTTGTTCCTGCGCTTTTCGCATTGCCGCTGACATTGGCGATCAGACCGTCGGAGGACTCAAGCAGATGCCGTGCGCTTTGGGTCAGCGTGCTGAACGTGTGGAGCGTTCCGGAAGCGTCGGTGAGCGTTTCCGCGAAGTCGCTGATATTGCCGTTGAACTGCGTGAGTTGTTCCTGCGCGGCTGGCTTGTCGAGTTGGTTGGCGAGCTGCGATGCCACACTCAGCGCGGTGCTGGTCAGTGTTTCGGAGAACGTCTCGTTGACCTGCGCGCTGACCGTATCGGCACCTTGGCCGGTGATCTTCGGAGCCAAGGCGTTCTTCTTTTCATTGTTGTAGTAGGCGATTTCGGCGTGGTTGCCATCGGATGCGAAGAACGTCATCATACGGGTGCTGAAGTTCTTTGGAATCACCACAGCTGCGTAATATTCGCCGGATTTGGTGCCGTTGATGGCTTCTTTTTTGGTGGTGAAGGTCCAGTCGAGCTGATCGTTGGAACGCAGCGTGTTAACCACTTGGTCGCCGATGTTGATCTTCACTGGAATGAGGTCGGACCGGTATCCGTCGTCCTCATTGGCTACGGCGAATTTCAGATTGCCGGTATTGGCGAACGGGTCCCAGCTGGCGGCCACGTTGAACCATGTGAAGATGCCGGGGATCACAACGAGTCCGATGACGATGATGATGGAGACGACGTTGCTGGTGATTCGCCGGATGTCGCCGACGAACAGTTTCCAGATGGTTTTCATGCGTTGCTCCTTTCCTCGGTGTTTTCGGTTGTCTCGGTTGTCTCGGCGGTCTCGGTAGTCTCGGTGGTGTCCGTGGCGGCATCGTTCGCGGCGGCGCTTGGACCGGTCGTCTGCATTTTCTGCACCAGTATGGCGATTCCGTCATCTTCATTGTGGTTGACGCCCGTCACGTTTTCCGTCGTTTCTTTGATGACGCTGGTATTGCGATTATCGGATGTCGTGCGTTTGCCGCTGGTGCGTTTTCGCGTTTTGCGCAGCAGTCTGTTCCGCCGTTCCTGTTGCGCCCGCTTTTTGCGACGGATGCGTGCCGCTTGGCGCTCCACCAGCATGGATTGGATCGATTCATCGCTCAAATGGCCGAGCTCCACTTGACGGTTCAGATTATCGCGCATGTATTCGATGACCATGAGGAAGCCCATAATGAGCAGAATCCAGACGACCCACGTGGCCAGTACCACCACTTTCTCTCCGTTGGTGAACGAGAACACCGCCGCCAGAGTGACCGGCACGACGAATCCGATCACCAGAGCTCCGCGCTTGAGTTTCGGGTACAGTTCCGCGAACCGACTTGCGCGTTCCTCGATCACCTCGCGGTAGCCGCCTTTGTCGGCCAGCACCTGAATGGCTTGGGACATGTTGTATCCGCGTTCCGGAAGCTCCACTTCCTCGCCGATAATCATGTCGCTTTCCTTGATTTCGCGGGCGAAGAGTCGGTTGAGGTTGACCAACAGAGGACGGACCGCCAGACCGATGACGAACGCCATGGCGGCAAACAGCAGCAGCGTGCCGATCGCCTTGGTCCAATGGCCGTCGTAGAAGCCGGCGATGGTCTCGCGGAATGCGTCTATCGAATAGCTGAATGGCACGAACGGATAGACCATGCGGAAGAATTTCGGCATCATCTCGATCGGATACAGGCCGGAAGCGCCTGGAATCTGCACGATCACCAACGCCACGCACAGGCCCTTGCCGATGTGCATGAACGTGGTGGACAGCGCGTACGTGATGCTCAGATATACCAGCGATGTGATCATGCCGGTCAGTATGAACAGTGGCGCGCAAGCCGTCTGCACGCCGAGTATCAGATCGCCAACGGTGCAGATCGCGCCTTGAATGACGCCCATCGTGCCGAGCAACAGGTATCGGGCCAGATACTTTTCGGTTGCGGTCGGATCGAGACCCTCAAGCCCCTCGTCGTCCACCTCCACTTTGTAGATCACCACAAAGGCGAACGCGCCCACCCACAGTGCCAGATTGGTCATCAGCGGAGCCATGCCGGAGCCGTAGGAGTTGACGGGATACACGTTCTTCGTGTCGATTACGGTCGGGGACTCCATGAACGAGGCGATCTTATCCGCGTCAAGCGAACCGCTGCCGGTCAACGATGCGAGCAGATCCGCAGTGCCCAGCGCCTTCAGGTCGGTGCTGACGGTGGTGAGCTTCGTCTCCATCTTCGCCAGCTGCTGGTCGGTTTGCTCAAGGCCGATGCGGGTGTCTGACGCCACTTGGTCGAGTTGGTCGAGCACGATGTTGGTTTGCCTGACCACGCTGTCCTGGCTGGTCACGGTGCCGGCAAGTGTTCCGGCCGTCCCAGCCAGCGAGCCCAGCGCGGAATTCAGTCGCGGCAGTGCGCCTGAATTGATGGCGTTGCGCGCCGTGCCTGCGCTTTTGAGCGAGTTCTGCGTGCCTATGTTGAAATCGGTGGACAGTTTGGATACGCTGCCGGCTGTGGCCTGTGTGTTCTCGCTCAGGGTTTTGAGGTCGGCGAGTGTTCCGGCTGCCGTGTTGTTGGTATTCTCCAGTTTGCTGATGATTTGCTGGTATTGCGCGTTGTCGCTGGCGGATTTGAGCTTCTCGAGCAGTTTCGCATTGCTGTCGGTGATGTTTTGCATGCCGGTCACCGCCTGCTGCGCCGATCCACTTGCCGCGGATACCGCCGACGAGATCTGGTTGATGCTGGCTGTGGATTGCGCCGTCGCTTGGGAAACAAGTCCGGATCCGGTTTCCAGCGCGCTGTTGGCGTTGGACGAAAGCGTGTTGAGCTGGGTTTGCGCTGTGCCGATGGCGGTGGATGCGCCTGCTAGTCCTCTGCCTGCGCTCGCCGCGGCCAGCTGCACGTCGTTCAGGGCATTGCGTGCTGCTTTTGTCTGCTGTGGCACATTGGCTAACTGGGTGTCGAGATCCGCGATTGCGGAGCGGATCGTGCCTACGTTCCGCTTGGTGTTGTCGAGTTCGCCGATGGTTTCGTTGGCGATGGCGTTGGTGTTGCCGCTGATGGTGCCGTTGGCCGAGTTGACGGCTTTGACGAGCACGTCGCTGACGGTGGAGACGAAGGTGTTATTGACGGTGCGGTCGACCACGGTCGCGCCTTGGTCGGTGATTTTCGGCGAAATCGGACTCGCCTTCTCGTTCACGTAATATTCGAGCGTGGGGCGATGCTTGCTGTTGGTGACGACGTTGGCCAGATCTTCGCTGAAGTCGGAAGGGATGACGATTGCGGCGTAGCAGTCGCCCGACTCCACCGCTTCCATCGCATTGGCTTTGCCCATGAACTCCCAGCCGAGCTGGTCGTTGCTCTTCAGCGTGCCTTCGATTTGATCGCCGAGATTGACTTTGCCAAGCAGCGCGTTGTCTGTGCCTTCGTCCATGTTGGCCACGGCCACTTTGATGCTGTCCGTGTTGCCATAGGGATTCCAGAACCCGTAGATGTTGAACCATGCGTATAGCGGGGGAATGAGAATCAGGCCGATCATAATCACCCACGCGGCGGGTACGGTGACCAATCGTTTGAAGTCACGGCGCAGGATCTGCAGTACGTTGTGCATTGTCTCTCCGGTTTGGCGAATCAATTCCCTTATATGGCGATACGTGTTCCGTAGCGCTACGCGGTTCGTATCGTATACCGTGCTCTTGGACAAAGCCAACACGTATTCGCTCAACGCATCAACGTACCGCTTGTGTGATGGAATCGCTATTCTTGCTCGTCTGTGGCCAAAAGAGGCTGTCGGCAACGTCTACCTGCGGATCCGTGCCCCCGACATCTTCTTCGGCGGCGGATATTGCCCATGTTTGGTAGCGTGGATTGCGGGAAGGAGCGGCATATGAACGAAACCGCACAATCCGAGGAATCCGCCGCGGACGAATCCGTCACGCAGGCAACCCTAGGCAAGGTCGCTGAGGAAAGCAGGGCGATCGCATCGGAGGCTGAGATTACGGCCATCGAAGAAGGCGGCAGGCAGTCTGTCGGAGGTGGAATCAGCAATCCCGCCGATCGTCGTCTACCGCTGATCGCCCGTATCTACGGCATTGTCATGCTCATCGAAGGTGTGGTGATGATGCCTGTCATCGTGCTGGCGTGCCTATATGCGGTTAGAGCCGTGTTGTCGGGCGAATTGGAATTCAACGCGCTCAATCTCACCACGATTCTTTCGGTGATCCATGCCGCCGTGCTGTTGGTCGCCACCGCGTGTCTGGCGGTGTTTGGCGTGATGCTTATCCTCAATAGGCGTCGGCATATCGCGCAATGGACCTATCTGATGATTCCGCTCACGCTTGCCGAGGGACTGCTGTCTTTGGCGTTGAAAGGGCTTGGCGTGAATCTTGTCGGTCCGGTCGTGCAGCTTGCTGTTCTGATCGCCCTGCATATCACCGCCGATCCGTCGCTGCGTGAGGAGCGTCGTCTGCAGTTCGCGCTTCGACGTATGGATGCCCGTAGCGCGTACGAAAGTGCGGCTTCCCGAGGAATGGCCGGCCGTGATTTGACTGGCAGGGGCTATATTTCGCTGGATTTCTTCAATCTGTTCTGGCTGTTCACCATTGGTTGTGTGTTCGGTTTGGTGATCGAAACCATCTACCATTTCATCCTGTTTGGCGAATACCAGGACCGTGCGGGCTTCCTATGGGGGCCGTTCTCGCCCATCTATGGTTTCGGCGTGGTGATCGTCACCGTGTTGCTCAACCATTTGTGGCAGTCGAATTGGTTGCTGATTTTCTGCTCAAGCGCGGTGATCGGTGGCGCGTTCGAATATTTCACCAGCTGGTTCATGCAGGCCGCGTTCGGTATTCGCGCATGGGATTACACGGGGCAATGGCTTTCGATTGACGGGCGTACATCCGGCAAATACATGTTCTTCTGGGGCGTCCTCGGCTTGGTTTGGGTCAAGTTGATTCTGCCGCGATTATTGCGATTGATCCAGCGTATTCCGTGGAAGATTCGCTATTCGTTGACGCTGGTCTGTTTCATACTCATTTTCGTCGATGGCGTGATGACGCTGATGGCGCTTGACGCTTGGTATTCGCGTATGGCGGGTATTGCGCAGAATTCGCCTGTTTCGCAATTCTTCGCCACGTATTTCGACGACGACTTCATGGCCAATCGGTTCCAGACCATGACGCTCGACCCGTCCACTGCCGGTCGCATGTAGCGGGCTGGCTGGGCTGGGCTATGCGGCGAAGCTTTGTGCGAGCTGGCGGATCAGATCTGGCCTATGTCCACTCCATGAGGAGTTCGGTGAGATGACGACCGGAATCTGCTTGA
>OGOG01000682.1_pt1 | contig 37099 bp, 25 predicted proteins | sample 1552581 | NCBI WGS metagenome assembly OGOG01 (sample SAMEA2580152, study PRJEB22360) | human gut metagenome | biome: human gut; feature: human-associated habitat; material: faeces | place: Denmark | collected 2008/2010 | reverse complement strand
CAGCCGATAAAGAATAAAGAAGGACAAACCAATCATACAAATGAAAATAGGCCATATTGACCTGGGCGAACGCCCAATATTTCTTGCTCCCATGGAAGACGTGACCGATCCCGCCTTCCGTCTGATGTGCAAAAAGTTCGGAGCAGACATGGTTTATACCGAGTTCGTGTCGAGCGACGCACTGATACGTTCGATAAACAAGACCACTCAGAAACTCACGATCTGTGATGAAGAACGTCCGGTAGCCATACAAATATACGGAAAGGAGACGGAAGCCATGGTAGAAGCTGCCCGGATCGTGGAGGAAGCACAACCGGATATCCTAGACATCAATTTCGGGTGCCCTGTAAAGAAGGTAGCCGGCAAAGGTGCGGGTGCCGGCATGCTACAGAACATTCCTAAGATGCTAGAGATCACCCGCGCAGTGGTAAATGCCGTTAAAATACCTGTCACAGTAAAAACCCGCCTGGGATGGGACGCAGATCACAAAATCATTGTCGATCTCGCAGAGCAGTTACAAGATTGTGGCATCGCAGCTTTAGCCATCCACGGCCGTACCCGCGCACAAATGTATACCGGAGAAGCCGATTGGACACTGATCGGAGATGTAAAGAATAACCCACGGATGCACATTCCGGTGATCGGTAATGGAGACATCACCACGGCAACCCGGGCCAAAGAATGTTTCGACCGCTACGGTGTAGACGCTATCATGATCGGTCGGGGAAGCATCGGCCGTCCCTGGATATTCCGTGAAATAAAACACTATTTGGAAACAGGTAACGAGCTTCCTGCCGAATCCTTTGGATGGTATCTGAATGTGTTGCGCGAGGAAGTACTCAGCAGTGTAGCCCGGTTGGACGAACGCCGGGGCATCATACATATACGCCGCCATTTGGCAGCCACTCCTTTGTTCAAAGGTATTCCCAACTTCCGCGAAACACGTATTGCCATGCTGCGAACGGAATCGGTTGAAGAATTATTCAGAATTTTTGATAGAATTAAACCGGAAGGTGAATAAAAAAGATCAAGCATTTGCTACCAATATAGTAAAAAACTTATTACTTTTGCCGTGAATTGACATCCATAACGTTACAAACAATATGAGAAAGCTGCTACTTTTTACGATTTTATCTTTATTCATCTTTCCATTCCTCCGCGCACAGTCTGTAGAAGAGATACAGAACAGCAAAGATTATATCTGGGGAACCGGAAACGCCACGACTCTTAAAAAAGCGGACAATGAGGCATTGGCCGCACTGATCAGCCAAATCTCTACGAACGTATCCAGCCAATTCAGTCAGCTGACGGAAGGTGGCACGGATGGAGACCAGGCAACCGTGGATGAAACCTTCAAATCGGTCATTAATACTTATTCGCGTGCCACACTGAACAATACGCGCCGCATTGTCATCCAAAACGAACCGGATGCCGCTGTGATGCGCTATATTAAAGTAAGCGAGATACAACGTATCTTCGAAGGACGCAAAACCAAATTGCTGGATTTCACCCAGGAAGCTATAAAGGCCGAAAAGAAAGCACAGGTGGCAGATGCCTTGCGTTATTACTACTGGGCACTCATCCTATTGCAAAGCTATCCCGATGGGAATTTCCTGACCATGAAAGATGAAGAAGGAAACGAACAGCTATTGTGCAACTGGATTCCCAAACAAATGAACAGCATCTTCTCGCATTTGGAAGTATCCATAGACAATGTACATGTGGACGGAGATTTGAAAACCATCGACCTGAAAGTATTATATAAAGGGATCCCTGCACGTAACTATGACTATACTTACTTTGACGGGCGGGACTGGTCGAACATCTTCTCTGCCAAAGACGGGCTGGGAATCATCGAGATGCCAACCGTGGCAAGTGCCAAAGGAATGCAGATCAAGACGGAATACATGTTCGAAGGCGAATCGAATATCGACAACGAGCTTGCAGAAGTCATGCAATCGGTCAATCCTATACCGATGCGCGGCTGCTATCTGAAACTGACCGGAGAAGAGCCGAAACCGGGAGAAACAGAAAATGAAGAAATACTAATGGCAGCAGGTGACAGCGCCAAACAGACGGAGTCCGCGATGCACTTCCTTAGTTGTGACGAAACGACATGCTATGAGGCAACCATGACAGAAGTGCAAAACGCCATTCGTACCAAGAACTATGCGAATATACAATCGCTTTGTACCCCGGATGGATTTTCCATGTTCAACCAACTCATCAAATATGGAAATGCCAAGATCGTGAAAGAGCCGGAATTCAAATACCTGGAATGCAATGGTGAGATCACTTGTCGGAGCCTGCCCATGAGTTTCAGCTTCAGCGGCAACCGTCGTACTTTTGTGGAAGACGTGGTGTTCACCATGACAAAAGAAGGCAAGATCGATGCCATCTCTTTCGGGCTGAATAAACCGGCAGTTGATGACATCATGAACCAAACGACCTGGGGAGACGATGTGCGGAAGGTACTGATCAACTTCCTTGAAAGTTATAAAACAGCCTATGCCCTAAAACGCTACGATTATATAAACAGCATCTTCTCCGATGATGCCTTGATCATCACTGGTTCGGTATTGAAGCACAAAGTGGCAGTCGAAGGTCAGCCGATGAGTAAAGAAGCCGTGAAGTACACCCGCCAGACAAAAGCGGAGTTCATGAAACGCCTCAAACACATCTTTGCAGGAAGCGAATATATCAACTTACGCTTTGCCGACAACCAGATTCGTAAATCAGGAGTCGGTGGAGAGATTTACGGTATCCAGATCAAACAGGATTATTTCTCCTCCAGCTACGGTGACACAGGTTATCTTTTCCTGATGGTCGATCTGAACAATCCGAAAGAACCAATCATCCATGTACGTACCTGGCAGCCGGAAAAAGATCCGGATTTCGGACTGATAGATTTGAGCCACTTCTAAGAAGTGTCTTAAAGCCACCCATCCGGAAGCCTGTCTTTTTTACTTCCTATCAAGGAATTGCCTTGGATAGCATCAAAAGGATAGCATATCCCCCTTTTTACTAACCGTCAAGGTTTCCAAAACAGACAGGATAGCATTCAAAAGTGTATATACGACCGGATGATTATGCATTGATATGCCTTTTAAGGATAAATATACGCATCGGACAGGGCGAAAAGCCGTATTCCCCGGTGATGAAACACCCGCATCTCGGTGATCTCCCCCTTGTTCCTCGGTGAGGAACAAGGGGGAGATCACCGAGGTAGATTTCATTGCTCACCGAGGAAGCCTTCCAACGATTAAAAAAAAGAGAAAGAGCAAGCCGTTTTTTTCTATTTGCTCTCCCTGATGCACACAAAACAATGAATCTATTTGCACATATTTCCATAGATAACATATCATCGTATTCACAAAATCAGGGAATTCGATTCAATAAATCAAATTTATCCTTCTTACAATACCTATATGCCAACGTGCTGATCGCTTAGAATCCCGCCTTATTAAAATAGTCCACAGAGAGACCAAAAGAAACGATTTAAGAAGCGTTAGAATATCCAAAATGTCAATAATATCCATGCAACCTGTTTTCAACAAGAAACAGAAATTATTTGTCACGGAAAACCGTGACAAATAATTCAATGTCTATTAAATAGCTAAACAAAAGAATCATTTTTTTTGATAAATCATGCTTCATTAATAAATGTTATCTATCTTTGTAGGAGCAATTTATTAATCTTAAATAACTCAAAGCAAACATGTCAAACGGTACTCTTAAACGTCTGTTGCTACTAGTAATCATTCTCCTTTCAACCTACCCCTCCACGCATATTTGGGGTCAACAAGGGAAAATCAACGTAGCATCCTTCCAACGTATGGAAAGCGACATTACCGCCCGGGTCACGGCACCTAAACGAGACCAAAACGGAGAAATCTGTGCATTAATCCGCATCGTGACCAATGTAAAAGATCTCATGTTCGAACCAGACGCTCTCGGCATCACTGCACGCGAGAACAAAACCGGAGAAATCTGGCTGTATGTCCCACGCGGGGCTCGCCGTATCTCCATCCTTCATGATGAACTCGGCATTATGCGAAACTATTTCTACCCCGACATCATCGAGAAAGCCACTGTTTATGAGATGGTACTCAACACGGGCGACCAGCAAGACAAACCGGTAGTTGAAAACAACATGCAACTTATCGTAGTCCGCCCCGAACCGGCTACAGCCAACATCTACATCGACGATGAACAGGTACCGGTAGAAAACGGACTTTTTAACGCAACAATGCCCAAAGGAGAACACTCCTACCGAGTGGAAGCACCGATGTACCAGTCGGAAGCCGGGGTCATCTCATTGGGAAGCAACCCGGTAACAAAGAGTGTCGTGCTGAAACCCAAATTCGGCTATATGGAAATATTCTCCTTACCCGAACAGGATGCAAAAGTATACATCGACACCACACTCGTCGGTACAACTCCTTACCGTAGTGATCGCATGGCAATCAAAGAATATAAAGTGCGTATCGAAAAAGAGAGATACTTCCCCATCGATACCATACTGACAGTAAGCCCGGGCGAGACAGTACGTCCGACCTTTAACATGAGATCGACCATCAAACCGAAAGTGCCGATGAACACACTTATCCTGTTACAAGCGGGGTACAATCCGAACACCACCACCTTCGGTGCCATGCTGGGCTTTGGCAAAAAGAAGAACGGATTTTATGTGGGTTTCCGAAGTGACTTCGGTTCGGCAGGAAGTGACTTCGAAGGAAATGAAAACGGGGTGATCGGAGAGAACTCTTCTTCTTCCTTTTACGAACCGGGCGTTACACACCAATCCCGCATGTCTGTCACAGGCGGATATTTCCGCCGGCTCAACAAGACAATCTATCTCTATGCAGGTGCAGGATATGGTAGCCGTGTGCTGAGCTACGAACTTAACAGTGCTTCGGCAGACATAAATACAGGTGCCAGCCTCGAGGGAATGCAAGTGAAAGACATCGACAAATCGAGTACAGGCTTCGCAGCCGAAATAGGCGGTATCCTCCGTTTTAATAAATTCCTGATCTCTGCCGGATACCATACGGTAGGCGGCAAATACCACGAAGTGAGTGCCGGTATCGGTATGATATTCTAAATTCATTTAATTGGAGAAAGATGAAAAAACTACTATATATATTAATGTGTAGTCTGCTCCTTATCACCGGATGCGAAGAAGACAATGCTCCGTTGGTATATCCCCCGACTCTCGTCACGGGGCAAGTGGAACACGTCACACGTTTTGAAGCAGAACTACAAGGAACGGCTGTACCCAATCCTGTCAGTGCTGCGAAATGTGATATCGGATTCATGGTCTCGACCTCGCAGAGCATGACAGATGCCACTACCTACAAGGGAGTGGAAACGGGTAACAACCAATACACCGTACAAGCCAACGGGCTGAAACCGGGTGGACAATATTACTTTTGCCTATATGCTCAAAGTGGCAACACGATTGTAAAGAGCGAACCACAGAAATTTACTACCGAGGAAAGTATTCCTCCTGTGTTGAAAGAACCGGTCATCGATGGAGCAAGTGAAAGCAGCGTCACCGTGACATCCGAAATAGTGGACAATGGCGGATACGAACCCGGCATAAAAGGTTTTGCTTATAAAAAGTTCGTAGAAGGAGATTCTGATCCGACAACAGATGATAAAACCGTCCTGCTACCGATCGGAGCAACGGAGTTTTCGGCTGTGATCACCGACCTCGACCCTTCTACAACTTATGTGATTCGTGCTTACGCCACCACCGAAACCGGCACAGGTTACAGCGAGTCGATCAACATCACTACCGACAAGCTGAACATACCTATATTGAGCATAGGTACCGTATCCCAACTCACGGCTTACACAGCCACCGTAACCGCTACTGTTACCGATGCTCAAGGATTTGACATTACCGAACAAGGGCTTTGTTGGAGCGCTGAAAGCCGCCAACCGACCATCGACGGAAAGCACATTACCGTTGCAGGCACCGAAAGTCCCTTCATAGGAACAGCGGGAAGCGATGAGAACGACCGCTTGCAGCCGCATACCAAATATTATCTCCGAGCCTATGCTGTCAATGAAAAAGGAACAGGTTACAGCCCGGTGATAGAGTTCACCACTGAAGAGTTGGAAATGGTGTCATTGACAAGACTGATTATCTCGGAACTGACCATCTCATCCGCCATCATCACCGCACAAGTGGAGTACGGTGAAACAACGTCTGTCACCGAAACTGGTATCTGCTGGAGTGAAACGACTACTTCCCCTACCAAAAACGATCATATAGCTAAAGGAATATTAGCTGATAAAACATTAACAGCCAATATTGAAGGACTGGCAGAAGGACATAAATACTACGCCACGGCATATGCCGTGACCCGAGACGGCTATTTCTACAGCGAACCGATCGAGTTTAGCACGGAGAAAACCAGTACGCCTGCCATGACTACTCCTGCAGCATCGGATATCGAAGAAACTTCCAGTACGATCACTGCCAGCATTACCAGTAACGGTGGTTCTGCAGTCATTGCAAAAGGTGTATGCTGGAGCAGTACCAATAAAGAACCTTCCTTGGAAGATACGAATACCAGTCATTATTTACCTGCATCCGACAGTGGCAATGGCATCACTTGCGAATTGAAGGGATTGACAAAAGGGACAAAATATTTTGTACGCGCATATGCCACGAACAAAAACGGAACAAACTACAGTGCAACCGCTGAATTCACCACGGCAGAAACTTTTGCACCTACCGTAAGTACTCCTACCATCAGCGAGACGACGGAGAGCAGCGGTAAAGTGACTGCGAAAGTAACTTCCGATGGCGGTGCCGAACTGACAGAAACCGGGATTTGCTACAGCATAGACAAACCCGAACCAACCATCAACGATGGAAAAGCGGCCATGCAGAAGCCTTCCGAAAACATCGGTATCGTATTGACCGGTCTCACCAAAGGGAAGCTTTACTATGTACGTGCTTACGCCACCAACCGCAACGGAACTTCCTACAGCGTAACCGGTGAATTGCGTACTTCACAAAACCAGGCACCTACCCTGACCAGCATCACCGTAATGAATATCAATGACGACAACGCATTGGGCAAAGCCTTTATTTCCGACAATGGCGGTAAGGAAATGACCATTACCACCAAAGGCTTCGTATGGTCTATTGGTAACGCCTCGATACCGACACTGGAAAATTGTACCGGAAGCATGCAATCGACCAGTTCAGGCAACAGCTTCGAAGGCCGTTTGGAAAATCTGCAATACCGTACAGATTACTCCGTGCGTGCTTACGCCACCAACAATGAAGGATTGACCGGCTATAGCGATCCTATCGGCTTCCAAAGCGGATATTCGGAACTGGCAAGTATTAGCCATAACAATGAACAGACCTATGTCAGTAAAATCACCGGTACAGGTGCCACCGTACATGCTTTGATTGAAGGGGATGGCGGTGCTACCATCACCAAAGTGGGAATTTGCTGGGGCAGTGAATATGATCCTGTTAAAAAAGAAGGACATTATGTCGAAACGGACTATACAGACAACGAATTTTCACTTGCCATTACCGGCCTGACACATGAAACGAATTACAATGCTCGTGCCTATGCCATCAATAAAAACGGGATAAGCTATGGTAACAATCTTAGCTTCACGACCGATAAACTGCCACCTTCGGTAGACGACAATCTCCCGCCCGGCACCGTTACCGGCAAGAAACCGACCATGGGAAGTATCTATTCATCGGGAATATTCAGCAATCGCCTGGAACTGACTGCTACCATCTACGATGACGGTGGACTGCCCATCAGTGCAAAAGGATTTGTTTGGAGCGAAACAGATTATGATCCGCAAATCGGAGACGAAGGATGTACACAAGTACCCATCACCACCTCCGGTAACGAAATGAAACTGGTACTTCGCGACCTAAAGCCAGGTACAACGTATTATATAAGCGCATATGCAACCAATGAAAAAGGTACATCCTATACGCGAAACAGCTTCACTACCAAAGCAAACAAACCGGAACCTGACGAAGGAGACAATCCGACACCGGGAACGGATGAAAAGAGATAAAAAACAATTAATTGCTAATAATAAAAAGACAAGATATATGAAACGAATAAATTTATATGCCATCGTATGGTTAATAAGCCTGCTTCTTACAGGAATAAGCCTAAATGCGGAAACTATCAATGTATCCACCGCGGGTAGCCTCGAAAGTTTGTTGGGAGATAAAAAGCACGTAGTTGAAAATTTGACATTAACCGGTTCACTAAACGGATCAGATATACGTTGTATACGCCAAATGGGAAAACTGACGGCATTGAATATGAAAGATGCATATATTGTAGAAGGAGGAGCGCCTTATTATGGGACTTTCTATACCTACGGTAATGCTATTGGCGAACAAATGTTCTATGGATTGAGCAAACTGGCATCTATTGTCATTCCAAGTAGCGTTACAAGTATTGGAAACTCAGCTTTTGCAGACTGTATTAGCCTGACATTAGCCGAATTAACTTCTAGCTTAAAGTCCGTATCGGGATATTGTTTTTCCGGATGTACAAACCTTTCTTCTATTATTATTCCCGAGGGAATCACGGATATAGGAGGATATGCATTTGAGGGTTGCACCTCTCTGCAATCCGTCACTTTGCCTACAACATTAACTAATATCGATTATAGTTCATTTTCCCGTTGCACCAGCTTGAAAAGCATTATACTACCTGCCAACCTGAAAGACATAAATAATGAAGCTTTTTGTGCATCAGGACTCGAAAGTATAGTAATCCCCGAAGGGATAAAGTCGCTATCTAGTGCAACCTTTAGAGATTGTAAAGATTTAAAAAGCATAGAACTTCCCAAAAGTCTGCTTATAATAGGGAGCAACGCCTTTAGCGGATGTATTTCACTGCCCAGCATCCGCATTCCTGATAATGTAACCACTATCAGCAATTATGCATTCAGCGGTTGCACTTCCTTGGCAAACGTAGAATTGCCCGATGGACTATTTGAAATTCAATACAATGCTTTTTCGGAATGTACTTCATTGAATACCATTAATTTACCTACAGAACTTAGTAAAATAGGCGGCAGGGTTTTTTCTGGATGTACTGCTTTAAATAACATCACCCTACCTCCTTATTTGGAAAAAATAGATAATGCCACTTTCTCGGGATGCACATCTTTAACAGCCATCGATATTCCTTGTGGGATCATTGAAAACAATGCCTTTCAAGACTGTACTTCACTCACAATCGTAAAACTTCCGATAGATTTGATGTATATTAAAGATGGAGCTTTCAGTGGATGTTCTTCTTTGCAGGAAATTACAATTCCTTCGCGGATATTATCTATCGGATCAGAAGCTTTTATAAATACCGGATTGAAAAAAGTAACACTGGAAGAAGGTATACGTAGTATACCAGCAGGAACATTTTCTGGTTGCGAAAATTTAGAAGAAGTCACATTTCCATCAACAATGGCCTCTATCAGCGGATTCAACCGTACCGGTGTCCGAAAAGTCGTGATTCCTGAAGGCCCGGTAAAAATTGACACAGACGCTTTTGCCGGATGTTTTAAATTGAATGAGATTTCTTTACCATCAACTATCGACTCTATTCAAAACCGAGCTTTCCTTGAGTGCGACAGCTTACGCAGCATTACTATTCCTGAAGGAGTAGTCAGTATCGGAAACCAAGCTTTCAGTTATTGTGACACATTGGAAACCGTCACTCTGCCTTCTACAATAAATCATATCGGAGTGGCTGCCTTCGCCTTCTCCAAATTAAAATCCATCACTATTCCGGAAGGGATTGATAGCATTGCTGCGGGCATGTTCCAGGGGTGTGAGAAACTTGAAACAGTACAATTGCCTGCCACTGTCAAACAGGTCAATGGAAAAAAATCTTATAATCTTAGATATTACAGTTATAATGAATATAGTAAAAAATGGAATTATGAAACACGACAAATCCAACAGTTCGGTGCCTTCTCCGAATGCAAGAATCTAAAAAATATCCAATTCCCCGAAAAGGTTACCTCCATCGGAGATTATGCATTTTATGAATGCAGCAAACTTCAGTCCGTTTCGCTACCACAAGCCACTACAGTCGGATCTTATGCATTCTCCGAATGCAGAAAACTTCAGACCGCTTCATTGCCAAAAGTGGAAACTATTTGGGAAAATGCATTCTCCTCCTGTGGAAATCTTACCGAAATCTCTTTGCCTGTAACTAAAACTATTGGAACATATGCATTCTACTACTGTAGCCAACTAAAGAAAGTTCATTTAGGCCAAATTACAGATATCGGTGACCAAGCTTTTCAATATTGCAATAGGTTGACATATCTTCAAATACCTGCAACCTTAAATACAATCGGTTCAGGGGCCTTTGGCTCTTCTGAGTTCACCTCAGTAGAATGGAATGCTTCTATCGAAATCCCCGCAAACACATTCCGTAACGTCCGTTACCTGTTTATTCCCGATGGCATAACTGGTAATAATGCAAATGCCACCTATATCATCCGCAACGGCATAGCCGATACATTCACCGCAGAAACAAGCAGCCGCCAAGAAGAAGATAATAAATGGATTGAGGTTTACGAAATCCCCAAAGCCTTCAAAGCTAAGAAAGCCACATATAACCGCCGCTTTACCCAGACCAGCGGAGTAGGAGAAGCAGCCGGATGGGAAACCATCGTATTGCCATTCGATGCAGATAAGTTCATTTATACCGGTTATTCTTACGATAGTGGTGAAAATATTCCTTTGGCTCCTTTCGGCAGCGAAGCGTTGCAAATTGAAGGCACTCGCCCGTTCTGGCTGTACGAGATGACCACGGAGGGGCCGAAAGCTGCCATGACCATCGAAGCTCACAAGCCTTACTTGATTTGTATGCCGAACAATAATAAGTACCCGAACAGCAGCAATATCTCAGGGAATGTTAACTTCATTGGTGAGGATGAAACCAACGGTGTACTTATCAGTGAAACCGAGGGAAAACTGCAAACAGCAAAAGGGAAAGACTATAACCTTGTTCCGACTTACCAAACTGTACAACAAAACGAATCGGTCTATCAGCTTAATATTGGTAATTGGTATGATGAATACAAACCCGGAAGTGTTTTCGTGAAAAATGGAGGAAGCATTCAGCCTTTTTATGCTTATGCCACTCCTGCATCGAACCAAGCTGCTCAAGCTCCTTTCTTCAGCATCAGTTTCGGTGACGGAGGAATTACCGGACTTGAAGAGGAACTGCTAATGGCTCCCGACAAAGCAGTCAAAGCAACTTCTAACAACGGCATACTTTCGATCGAAAGCAACAAAAGCCGTATAATCAACTTGTATGATGCAGCCGGCCGCACAATCCGTACCCTTGAGTTACAAGAAGGAACCAATACCGTGACCGATCTGGAAGACGGCATTTATTTCCTCGAAGGACAAAAGGTGCTGATTAATCATTAACCGATAGTTCTATGACAAGTATGAAAATAAAACAATTTCTAAAACAAACCTTATGGTTCGTCCTCTTCTTGCTCCTCATAGCAGGATGCGAAGAGGATCACGAGCCAATGGTATATCCCCCTACACTGGTCACCAGCCAACCTACAGGACTGACACGCTTTGAAGCCATCCTCACCGGGACGGCTGTGAAGAATCCTGCCAGTGTCGCTGAGTGCAAAATAGGATTTCTGGTATCCGAATCGTCCACTTTGACATTGGAAAATGCCGTAGAGGCAGTAGCCTCCACAGAGAACAATAACCAATATTCAGCCGTCATCGAAGGTCTTCAATCCGGAAAGACGTATTACTATTGCATCTATGCCAGTAGCGGCACGAGCATTGCCAAAGGAGATGTACAGGAGTTCCAAACGCTTTCGAGTGTACCACCCGTATTAGGAAGCACTACGGCCTCTGAAACAACCGAGAACAGCGTATTGCTGGGCGGAGAGTTGAGAGATAACGGAGGGCATGATGTCACCGAACGAGGGTTCTGCTACAAAATATATACAAAAGAAGGTGACGAACCGACCGAATATGATAAGAAGGTGAAAGTAGCAAAAGACGCGAAAGCTTTTACTGTGACGGCTACCGAACTGAAACCTCAGACTACGTACATAGTACGGTCATATGCCGTCAATCAAAAAGGAACGGGATACGGTACAAGCACTACGTTCATCACGCAGGAAGAAAAAAAGCCACGGATCGTCTGCGAAGCAGCAACCGAAGTATCCGCCACTACCGCACATCTGACAGTCTCCAACGTGGATGATTGCGGTTTTGAAATCACCGAACGCGGGTTCTGCTTCAGCATCGAAAATCCTACTCCGACAACAGACAACCTGAAAGAAACCTTGGAAGAGGAAGATGACTTCCGCATTACGCTGGAAGCACTGAGTGAAAATACAACGTACTATGTACGCGCGTATGCCGTCAACGAAAAGGGAACGGGCTACAGTAACGCCATCGAGTTCACAACCCAAAAGTTACAGAAAGCGACACTCGGTCAACCACAGATAACGGATATCACCTATACTACCGCCAAAGTTTCCGCCACCAGGGATGTACCTGCCGAAACGGAAGTAACGGAACAAGGATTCTGTTATAGCAAGCTCTCTACCCATCCGGGGATAGACGGTGATCATGTCACCTTATCTAAGGATCAGACAACACTTTCGGCAACATTGACATTGGATGAAGGTACACGTTATTACATCACTGCTTACGCAATCACACGGGACGGAACTTACTATAGTGCCGCTGCGCAATTCAGTACCAGCCAAACCAAGACACCCACTCTTGAAAAACCCGTTGCCGGTGGAATCGATGAAACATTTGCCACGATTACAGGGCAAGTTACCAATAACGGAGGTGCAGACATAGACGAAAAAGGCATTTGCTGGAGTGATGCTTTACATGCTCCTACCGTAGGGAATCTTAAACTGGAAGACTCTTCCGAAGGGAGCAATATCAACCTTCGCTTGACCGATTTGAAGGCCGGTACGCAATATTATGTAAGGGCATATGCCCACAATAAAAACGGTTACGCATACAGCGAAACAATGGAGTTTACTACAAAGCAAACTTATAAGCCGACCGTGGAAGCCCTTTCTTTCAGCAACATTTTTGAGACTACTGCACAAGTGACGGCAGAGGTAAGCAGTGATGGCGGAACACCCATTACCGGACAAGGAGTTTGTTACAGTACCACAACATCGACTCCGACATTGGATGATTCCAATGTAATCGCTACCTTGAACGGAACTACGCTCTCAGCAAATCTGGATGGATTGGAAAAAGGGACTACCTATCATGTCCGCGCATATGCTGAAAATAAGAATGGCATCAGCTATAGCCCGGTACGCGACCTAAAAACAATCAGGAACAGCGAACCAACCGTAGCCGCTTTACAAACGACAGTCATCGGTGATGACCATGCCACATTACAGGCCACCATTGCAAGCAACGGTGGATTGGAAATCACCGAACGCGGCTTCATCTACTCACAGACCATCGCTTCTCCTACATTGGACGATGAAGAGATAACGATACTGAAATCTACAGACAAGACGGATATCTTCAGTGCCTCCATGAAAGGATTACCTTACACTACCCTGTACTATGTACGTGCGTATGCTCGTAACAGCATCGGAGTGGCCTATAGCTCGCCTATCTACTTCACTACCATCACCAGCTATGTCCCTTCTCCGAACGCACCTTCCGTAGCGACAGAGAGCATTACCGCGCATGAAGCCATCGTGACCGGGAGTATCGCAAATGACGGAGGGGCAGAAGTCACCGAAACCGGTTTCTGGTACAGTCCGAATGCCACCTCTGAAGCATCGGAAAAAAATGGTATAATGGTAAAAGCCTCCCCGACAGATGCCAACGCAGAGTTCAGCTGCAAGCTTGAAAAATTGGGCACATATACTTATTATTATGTCCGCACGTACGCGCGCAATAAAAACGGTATCGCCTTCAGCAGCAGTTACGCCACATTTACAACGCTTCAAGCCGATCCGGACGCGGGAGACAATCCTACTCCGGATATATAAACGGGTATGAAAATAAAGCAAACGACATGAAAATGAAATCTCCCCCGGCAACCTGTAGAATAACGGTCGACCGGGGGAGATTCAAAAAACACTTAAGAGTTTTCGATATCTTCTTTTGATAATCCTGTCAAATCTATAATGTCTTGAATAGACAGGCCTTTTAGTTTCATTTTATGTGCTATAACTTTCTGACCTTCTACACGACCTTTTTCTAGTCCTTGTTCCAGTCCTTCTTGTAATCCTTTTTGCAAACCTTCCGTTAGTCCTTCCGCATGTCCTTCCAATTTGGCAGAACCTAATACATCATTTTGTATCATTATAGCATTGACATGTTCATCATACGCATGACGTTCTTTGGGAGACATATTATAGTATTTGAGTTTCTCCCTCGCCTCTCCAAGTCCGGGAGCCTGAGTGTCTGGCTTGATAATACCGGTTTTCAAATACTCTATCCACTCTTCCAATGGGGTAACAGCTACTTTGTTGAACTCATTGACACGAATAAGGAAATAGTCAGGAAATACCTCGGCTGGCATTTTAGGGACAATGGCATTCTTCTCTTTAGTATTTACAATCAGCAAATCTTTTGTATGCACACCTACAAATTGGTTCTGCCCATGATACAAGTAATCTTCTCCTTTTCCTATATCGAAGTAAAGAATGCTGATGGAATATATCTTTTTGACTTCCTGATAACTTTCTCCTAAATGAATATGTTCGGTAATGGCCTTCGCCACTCCATAAAGTATACGTTCAAGATAATACAGCTCGCGCGTGTTCTGTATCTCTACAATAACAATTTCCCCCTTACTGTTTTTGGCTTTGATATCCACACGGTTGAATTTATCATCTATGTCGATTTGATTACTTTCGCTTTCGAGTATTTCCACTATTTCTATCTTCTCGCCTATGAGTACGGTGAGAAATCCTTCAAGTACACCAAAGTTGGCTTTATGCCGCAACAGACGTTTGACCGCCCAGTCAAAACGAATATACTGGTCTTGATTCATTCTACAATCTCCTTTCTTCTACTTTAATTCTTCAAAGATAACCAATTTAAACGATTCAATCCTATTTCCGTGAAACAAAATTGAATACAAGAAAAAGAGATGTAAACAGAACCGTTACTTAAACATAGGGACAGCAAACCATTTCTTGTACATTTTCGTAACAAGTACATACAAAATAAATGCTGAAATGAATCCTGCGATGGCATCTATCAGGTAATGTGCCTGAATATAAACCGTGGCACAACAAAGCAGAATGTAAAACGGCATCAGTATAGCAAACAACCATTTGCTGCCACGCCATGCCATGATCATCAATAGGGTGGAAATACCGACATGAGAACTGGGGAAAGCTGCCGTAGGTCGTTCACCTACTTGTTGAGAACCTTCCACGAGGTTATAGAAGAATCCATGCTGATATCCCGGACCGGGCAATAATTCCTGATGATGATTGAAATAATCGCCAATAGCACAAAAGACTCCCTGGTCGACACGATCCAGCCCGATGGCCGGGAAATAATATTGTGGACCGGCAACTGGGATGAAAATATAAATCAGATAATAAATGAAAAAAGAGGTAACCAATACGAACGAGAGCTTCTCAAACAAATCGAAACGGAAAATGAAATAGAACATCGTAACGACAAGAATCATCGGATAGTAAGAGAAGTATCCCATGTTAAACGCTTCACTAACCCATTGATGGGGCAACAGGTAGCAGAAATGAAGAGCCGGTTGCGTACCGAACAACCATTGTTCCACCGAAGCGAAAATATGATCGAGATTCGGGAAGAAACGGTTGAACTCATATGTATCCGGATACCAGTAAGAGAGTAAACTCATCTGGACGGCAATACGCACAAACGCGGAAAACTTGCAAGGAGCCAGACGGTACAGGTACATCAAAAGAAATGTCATTCCCGCTATCATCGCCCTATCCAGCAACATATGCCAAGGATGATCCATCCGTTGGAAAAGGAACAGAATCAATATGGAAGTTAACAGATTATATATCAGTGTTACCTTCTCAACTGCGAACAGCCCCTTTCGGGATTCTACACGTTTAAATAAATCTAGAGCCATCCTTCATTCTTATACCAAGCAATTGCCTCTTTCACTCCTCTTTCCAGATCGTATTCCGGTACGTATCCTAATTCCTTCATCGCTGGAGTGATGTCACATTGCCAGTTTCTTTGTTTCATTATCTTATACTTATCCGAATTCAACGTACTGGGCTTCCCGAAACGGGCAGCAATGAATTCAGCGAGCAAAGATACTACTTTAAGGACAATTAACGGGCATTTCATGCGAATAACAAACGGATTCCCCAATTCTTTTTGTATCAAATCGGAAAAAGTACGGCTTTTATATACGTTTCCATCCGACAAAAAGTAAGCTCGACGGGACACCTGTTTCTCAATTCCGAGAAAAACGGCCTGCACAATATCCTTCACGTAGACGAAAGTCAAATCCTGACGTTTGAAGCCAACGGAGAAATCCATATGCCGGGCAATGGATTTCGCCATCAGGAAGTAATCCATCTCACGAGGACCATAAACCCCGGTCGGACGATAAAAGACATAAGGGAATCCGGGAACGCTCTGTATATACAATTCGGCCTTCAGCTTGCTCAATCCATAAGCGGTATTCGGCACAGGTATGTCTTTTTCGCGTATTGGACGGTAGTCCTCCTCATGAATCGGTCCGAAAACACTCAGTGTACTGATATAGATGAACTGTTTCGGAACCATATTCAGTTCCTTCAACGTATCGATAAAATATTTCGTTTGCAGATAATTGACAAGTTCGAACTCCTTCTCGTCCCGGCACTTGGTCAAGCCGGCACAATGGACAATATAATCGAACTTATTGTACGTGCCTTTATGACCTGACAGCTGTGCCCGCAACTCGTTAGGATGTGCAAAATCCAGTTCCAGAAAATGAATCTTACGGCTGCGAAGATATTTCTTACTGCTTGTCGAACGGATACCTGCCCATACACCGAATTTTCGCTTTAAAGCCTCTTCGACTATAAAGCTACCGATAAATCCGCTTGCTCCTGTTACTAAAATACTTTCCACAATACCCTATTTTTTACTTACCACCCTCTCTTAATTCTTTTCTCTTCATTCTATCTTCTCTCTTTTCACCGGTTCCACATGTATTCCCACATGCGTCCCCTTGCCGAACATTTCTCTCAGTTTATTCTCTATTTCGGTTGCAGTATGATGGGCTTCATTCAAAGAAATCCCACCGTCCATGCGTATATGCAACTCGATAGCATATTGACTTCCGATTCTCCGTGTACGGAGATGATGGGGTTGGCTTACTCCGGGAAACGACAATACCGCCTGTTCGATCTCCTTCTCGACCTCATCCGGCAAAGACTTTTCCAACAATTCATCCACACAGGGGATGAGCAACTGTATAGCCACCTTTATAATGAAAATACTGACCACTACTGCCGCTATCGGATCAAGGACTCTCCATTTGTCTCCCAGCAATATGGCTCCACCGATACCGATAGTCGTACCTATGGACGAGAGGGCATCACTCCGGTGATGCCAAGCATTGGCCACTACTGCCTGAGAATTGAGTTTACGCCCTTTGATGGCAGTGTACTGATACAAAATCTCTTTCAATACAATCGAAACCAAAGCTGCCACCAACGCCAACATACCCGGTGCTTCAAGCTGCTTGCCATGGAAAACACCGTAAATGGAGGAAGCCCCGTTCCAAAAAATTCCAACTCCCACGCCTAGCAACAATATCCCGATGATGGCAGTGGCAAGCGTTTCATACTTCCCGTGCCCGTAATCGTGATCTTTATCTTCCGGTTTGTTAGAAATACGCACAAAGACGATCACTATGATATCCGTAACAAAGTCCGATAACGAATGAACCGCATCGGCCAGCATTGCAGCACTATGTCCTGCAATTCCGGCAAAAAACTTAAAAACCAACAGCAGGAAGTTGACTACACTTCCCACAATCGTTACTTTATAAATTTCCTTTTCCCGGGAAAGCTTTTTAGCTTCCATTTTGTTATTTTATTAATCAACAGTGTGGCAAATGTACATGAAAATCTTGAATTATTAATATTTAATCATTTACTTTGTATCAATATAGCATGGTAATAAAGAATCAAGCGGGTATAAATGGATCTCACAATGAGCTTGAATACCCATCCTGTCAGATATAGATACCCATCGCGACAGGTGTTAATGGCCATCGTGATAGGTATTAATAACCAGCACGCTGGACATTAATGGTCAGCACGCTGGATATTAATACCCATCAAACCCGTTTGGAAACCTATCCTTTATTATCATAAACAACTTATAACTTAAAACATTATGGCGAAAAAGAAAGAAAAAAAAGCCGGTAAGCGAATGAAGAAAAAAGAACTGGCACATGTGGTATTGGATTTCTTCCATGACAGGCAGCAAGAGGCCATCAGCCTAAAATATCTTTTCGCGGAACTCCACCTTACAACACATCCGCTGAAGATGCTCTGTATGGACATCCTGGCAGATTTACTGGCAGACGATTATATTACAGAAGTAGAAAAGAACAAATACAAACTCAACAACCACGGCATCGAAATGGTAGGTACTTTCCAACGAAAGAGCAACGGAAAGAACTCGTTTGTTCCCGAAGGCGGGGGCGACCCGATCTTCATAGCCGAACGTAACTCCGCCCATGCCATGAACAATGACAAAGTAAAGATCGCTTTCTTTGCCAAACGCAAAAACCATGATGCGGAAGGAGAGGTGATCGAGATCCTGGAACGAGCTAACGACGTCTTCGTGGGAATACTGGAGGTAGAAAAGTCTTACGCCTTCCTGGTAACGGAAAATCGTACTTTGGCAAATGATATCTTTATCCCGAAGGATAAGCTAAAAGGAGGTAAGACGGGAGACAAAGCAGTGGTGAAGATCACGGAATGGCCCGACAAAGCCAAGAATCCTATCGGTCAGGTAATAGACATCCTCGGCCGAGCCGGAGAAAACACGACTGAGATGCACGCCATCCTTGCCGAGTTCGGTTTGCCATATGTCTATCCGCAATCCGTAGAAAAAGCAGCGGACAAAATCCCAGTCGATATCACTCCGGAAGAGATCAATCGCCGTGAAGACTTCCGCGGAGTAACCACTTTTACCATCGACCCGAAAGATGCCAAAGATTTTGACGACGCACTCTCTATCCGCAAACTGAAAGACGGCCTGTGGGAAGTAGGTGTACACATTGCCGACGTAACCCATTATGTGAAAGAAGGGGGAATCATCGATAAGGAAGCCGAAAAACGTGCAACATCCGTTTACCTGGTAGATCGCACCATCCCGATGCTGCCGGAAAGACTTTGCAATTTCCTCTGTTCATTGCGTCCGAATGAAGAGAAACTGGCATTCTCCGTCATCTTCGACATCACCGAGAAAGGTGATGTAAAGAGTTCACGAGTCGTTCATACCGTGATCTATTCCGACCGCCGCTTCACTTACGAAGAAGCTCAGGAAATCATTGAAACGAAAGAAGGGGAATACAAGGAAGAAATGCTCATGTTGGACACCATCGCCAAAGCGTTACGAGAAAAACGCTTTGCAGCCGGTGCCATCAACTTCGACCGTTACGAAGTGAAATTCGAAATAGATGAAAAAGGCAAACCCGTCAGTGTCTACTTCAAGGAATCGAAAGATGCCAACAAGCTGGTGGAAGAGTTCATGTTACTTGCCAACCGTACGGTAGCCGAAAAGATCGGGCGTGTGCCTAAAGGCAAAAAAGCCAAAGTACTGCCTTACCGCATCCACGACCTGCCCGATCCGGAGAAACTGGATAACCTGAACCAGTTCATAGCCCGTTTCGGTTATAAACTGCGTACCAGCGGTACGAAAACGGACATTTCGAAATCGATCAATCACCTATTGGACGACATTCAAGGAAAAAAAGAAGAGAATCTGATTGAAACCGTTTCTATCCGTGCCATGCAAAAAGCGCGATATTCCACACACAACATCGGCCACTACGGACTGGCCTTCGAATATTATACCCACTTTACCTCCCCTATCCGCCGTTTCCCGGACATGATGGTTCATCGTCTGGTCACCCGGTACATGGATGGTGGAAGAAGTGCTTCGGAAAGCAAATACGAAGACCTTTGCGACCACAGTTCGAACATGGAGCAGATCGCAGCCAATGCCGAACGTGCTTCCATCAAATACAAGCAGGTGGAATTCATGAGTGAGCGTCTCGGTCAGACTTACGATGGCGTAATCTCCGGTGTAACGGAATGGGGACTTTATGTCGAATTGAACGAAAACAAATGCGAAGGCATGATACCGATACGCGACCTGGACGATGATTACTACGAATTCGATGAAAAGAATTATTGTTTACGCGGACGGCATAAGAACCGTATTTACAGTCTGGGTGACGCGATCACAGTCAAAGTGGCGCGTGCCAACCTTGAGAAAAAACAACTTGATTTTGCACTGGTATAGAAATTGACCCTATCATCCATGAAAACCATCGTTATAGAAGACAAGCAACGGGTAGAAGAAATCATCTCCCGTTGCGACATCTGCTTTGTCGGCATCACCGACCTGGAAGGTAATCCATACGTAATTCCCATGAACTTCGGTTACCGGGAAGGAGTCATCTATCTACATTCCGGCCCGACCGGCAGCAGTATAGACATGTTGAAACGTAACAATCACGTATGCGTTACGTTCAGTACCGACCATGAACTAGTATTCCAACATCCCAAAGTGGCTTGTAGCTACCGTATGAAAGCAAAAAGCGTGATCTGTCGCGGACAGGTAAGTTTCATTGAAGACATGGACAGCAAGCGGGAAGCCTTGAACATCATCATGAGTCACTACAGCAGCCGTGAATTTATCTATTCCGACCCTGCCGTGAGAAATGTGAAAATCTGGGAGATCCCGATCGATAGCGTGACGGCTAAAGAATACGCAGCCCCGCATGATAAAGCTAATCAATGATAAGATTTTTATGACCCGTTCAGGAATTATACACGACACACAACATGAAATGGATATATGTTTTACTCTGCCTGTTATCTGTATGTACCGGGCTTGTCGCACAAGATAAAATCGGTTACGATACTTTATTGAACCGGGTCAACCGCCTACCGTCAGAAGAAATCATCAAATTAGGCGATGATTATCTGAAAGGGCAACATATGGATACGGCCATCGTACTCTACTCTATCGCTTTCAGCCGATATAGCAACGATGCAAGCGAAGAAGAGAAGAAATTCTGTGCCATCGGCTACCTAAAAACAGCTAACGTGTACTATCTGCAAGGTAACTATACAGGTGCTTTGGAATTATATATCAAAGGCCTGAAGATATACGAATCTTGCAAAGATAAAACAGAACTGATGCGTTTTTACAATAACATCGGAAATATTTATTGCATATTTGCCGACTATGAGAGAGGAATCAGTTATTATGAGAAAGGATACGCTCTTTGCAAACAATATCCAAACAAAGAAGTGGAATATAACCTTCTTACCAACCTTGCCGGAATATGCTGCTTCACGAAGGATATAGAGAAAGCTAAAAAATATTATCTGAAAACAGAAAAGATGAAACAGCCCAATGACACAATAAAGAACTATATGTCTATATTCAATTGGGGATTAATCCTGGTAAGTGAAGGAAAACTAAGAGAAGCCATGCAATCCTTTCATCGCTCGGTGGATTTTGCCCAAAGATGCCAAATGAATTCCGAATATCTGTGTACGGCCTATCAACAGTTATATGAGGCTTTCAAACAAATAAACCGGGAAGATTCGACCATATATTATCTACACCTGTGTAACGAACTGGCAGAAAAGAATAACCAGACTCATCTCTTTATACAAACTCTAAAAGATTATTCGGTTTACTACGAGAGAAAAGGAAATACCGAAAAAGCACAATATTACAAAAGCAAGTACTTAGCAATCACGGACTCTATCTATAATGTACGTGAATTCAACAAGGTAAAGAATACTCAATTCCTCTATGAAATAGGTAAAACAAATAAAGAGATTTCCGATCTGCACGCCGAACAAGAGATGAAGGAACAGAAAATCAAACAACAGCAAAGAATACTCGCTGGCATTATTACAAGCCTCGTCATCATTTCTTCATTATTGATATTAGTATATCAGCAAAAAAGAAAAATACAACGTTCCTATCGAGATTTGTTCAACATAAACCGGGATGTGGTAGTTTCCGAAAAGTACAATAAAAACCTACGTTTGCAATATGAACAAAAAATCAGTACTTTGCTAAACGAGCTAAGCCAATATAAAGATCAAGAAGCCGGAAGTACAGGTAAACAGATTGACAACCAAACTGATTCGAAATATCTTACAAGCAAACTGAACGATAAACAGAAACAGGCATTGGCAGAAAACATCCGGTATATCATGGAGAATACTGATGCCTTCTGCAAGGATGATTTCACACTCGAGAAATTGGCTTCAATGGTCAATTCAAATTATAAATACGTATCCCAAGTTATCAACGAAACCTATCAGAAAAATTTTAGCAACTTTATTAATGAATACCGTATACAGGAAGCACGCATCCGACTAATGGACACTACCCATTACGGGAACTATACGATCCAAGCTATTGCAGAAAGCGTAGGATATAAATCGCAGTCCACTTTCATCAATGCTTTCCGGAAAATAACAGGCATTCCTCCTTCTATCTACCAGAAAATGGCTAAAGAACAGTGTGATTAATTTTCAATTCATGAATCGAAAAAAAGATTATTTGGAAAAACGAACCATCTTGCTTATGTTTGCAAGGACAAGTTGCAACAAGTCTTTTTCTATTATCCATTTATAATAACCTGAGCTTTGCAAAGACTTTTACAGATGGAACGTTTATACAAATTATTTAACACACTTAATTAGTAACCGCGTATGAAAGGAATAATTTTACTACTCAGTTTGTGCTTCACGGCACTCGTATATGCCGGAAATGAAAAAAATGCTCAGAAGCATCTATCTATTGAAAAAGTGACTACCAGAGAGAAAATACAAAAACCGGAAAGTCCGATATCATTAATCGACAGAATCTATTCATCTAATAGCTCGCGTGTAAAAACATTGAATAAGATTCATGCCAATAAAGAAGAAAAGGTAGATGTAACAAAATGTTGGTTGGATTTCGGAAATGTAAAAGATTACTTCTCCAGCACCAGTGACACCAAAGAACGACTGGATAGTATCATTTTAACCGACAATACGGGAAAACTTGTAAGCCATCAGCTCTTTACTTTCGATAATCACCAATGGACAATAGGACGTGTCAATTCGCTTTGGGATGAGGAGAACAATAAATGGCAACCAGTAGAAGAATACACATTCGTGTGGGACGAAGAGGGGTATCTGCTCGAACAAAAAGGGATTAATGTGATTTACAACGAAGGTTCGAAGGAGGAGTTTACTTACGATGACAAGAAACAAGGCATTTCCAACACGGTATCCATATTGAACGCTGGTCAATGGTATCCATCGGAACGAGGTGAATATAAATATGATGATGCAGGAAACATCATCGAAGTAATATCTTATACATATAACGAAAAAGAAAAAGAATGGGATAAGATTTCCAAAGCACTAGCCACTTATGATAAGCAACACAGACAGACCAGCTATGAAGAATATACATGGACGGGGACAGATTGGGACGGTATTACCAAAGAAGAATATGTGTACAATGAGAATAATATGTTAACCCTCTACAGTGACTACATGTGGCAACCATTAACTAAAGACTGGCTGTATTTCCACAAATTCGAACAGGAGTTTGTAAACGGCAATATCGTATTACAGGCAGAATCCTATTGGAATAGTACTGAAAACTCATGGATCGGATTGGAAGAATATAATGGCACTGTCCTATTCACAGGTAAAACCGAGTATAAATATGATGAGCAAGGAAGAGAAATCTATGAAGTTTACAGCCAGTATCTAGACAACGGCTGGAAGAAAAAAGTAGATATGGAAGATACATGGAGTACATTGGAAAACGGTCAGACCCAATTCATGCAAAAGACCTATTTTTATTCGGACGACAACGATACGGACAAATACATGACCGGCGAACTGATCAAAAAGTACAATGCCAACGGTGATATAGTATATGCTTTCGAAAAGAAAATAGAGGATGGCAAAGACTCCTACAAATATGAAGAAGAATATTCTTATGATACAGACAAATATTTATTAAGCTCTACCTTCTGGCTGTTTGATGAAAACAATGCAAAATTGGCAGATATTCATGAAGAGATAGTTTACGATGATAATCATAACATTATTGATTCAAAGTATAGCAACGGACAAGGTACCGGTGAAAATGATTGGATAAATATTAGCCGTTACACTTATGCCTACGAAAATAACGTGAGAACTGAAAAATTAGCTTATCGTTGGGAAAATGGCGATTGGGTTACTAATTGGGGAAATGGCGTCGATTTTGATTTATCAGTACCGGTATCCAAACTTTTCACTCCTATTGGTTATGGAGATGATTATAAGATACTTGCTACTTATGATTATACAGGTACAGAAGCTGGTTGGGATATTAATACATATACTTATTATTACTCTGACCAAAAGATTGTTTCAGGCATCAATTCTGTTAAAAATAAAACGTTCTCAGTTTATCCCAATCCTGTAGTCGACATTCTCACTATCAATTCCGATGAAGATACAGAATCAAGCTTGTACAACTTACAAGGTTCGAAACTGCTGAATACAAGCGAAAAGAAAATTGACATGTCTGGATATCCGACTGGACTATATATCATTGAAGTCAACGGGATAAAAGCTAAAGTCCTAAAAAAATAAACATTTGCAAATAAAAAAAGGCTCCATAAGAAATTGGACTAACCAATGTATTATGTAAATTGTGGATAGTGCCTATGTAAATATGGAACTGAGTAAAAAGCATTTCTCTTTTTATTCAGTCCCATATTTATTACAAATGATCTAAGACTTCAAATGTATTTATCTAGAAGAATAACTTCTTCCTAATAAGATTTTCCAACCACATCCTTTCTACAAATCAGAGAGGATATTCCTCAAATGCATACAATAAGGTGGACAGGTAGCGTTCACCGGTATCGGGCAGAAGCACCACGATAGTTTTACCAAAGTTTTCGGGCAACTCAGCCAACTTAGTAGCAGCATATACCGCAGCCCCTGAAGATATTCCGACCAATAATCCTTCCTGAGAAGCCAGCTCGCGACTGGTACGAATGGCATCGTCATTCTGCACTTGAATTATTCCATCCACAACGGATGAATCATAGGTCTTGGGAATGAACCCCGCACCAATCCCTTGTATTTTATGCGACCCCGGTTTACCACCGGATAATACAGGTGAATCGGCTGGTTCAACAGCAACTATTCTTATCTCCGGATTATGTCTTTTCAATGTTTTACCTACACCACTCACTGTACCCCCGGTACCTACACCGGCTACAAAAATGTCTATCTTACCGTCCGTGTCCGTCCATATCTCCTCTGCCGTAGTACGTTCGTGTACAGCAGGATTGGCAGGATTCTCAAACTGTTGCAGAATCACCGAACCGGGGATAGTCGCTTTTAAATCCTCTGCTTTAGCAATAGCACCTTTCATTCCGTCTGCACCGGGAGTAAGTACCAATTCTGCTCCCAGCGCTTTCAACAGATTCCTTCGCTCCACACTCATGGTATCGGGCATTGTCAGAATCAGTTTATATTTTTTGGAAGCAGCAACAAAAGCCAATCCTACACCCGTATTACCACTGGTCGGTTCTATAATTGTTGCACCGGGTTCTAAAATACCTTTAGCCTCAGCATCTTCAACCATAGCCAAAGCAATACGGTCTTTTACACTTCCTGCAGGGTTGAAATATTCCAATTTTACTATCAAACGGGCTTTCAAATCCTTACTTGCATCGTAATTACTCAACTCCAGTAACGGAGTATTACCTACGAGATCCGTCAATCTTTTTGCTATCTTTCTCATATCTGTAATGTATTAATTATCTAAACTTTTATGATAATGCAAAGATAGCCATGTTTCAACTTAACAGAAATACCACAGTTGTGGTAAATTCATACTATAAATGAGGGATATGGCTAACAAATCCAAGAAACCATTGAACTGAATTCGTATAAGAACCGTTAATATATGAAAGCAATCCATAAACATAACTTCAACAATGAAAAGTAATATCCTCACTGTCTTCTTTATCTTATTCGCTTTTCCACTTAGTTTAGCTGCACAGGAACACAGCCACTCCCATGCACGGAACGAGATTGGAATCAGTCCGGGAGTCACGTATTCCCCATCATATGAAAACTGGGGATTCGGAATCCATGCCCACTACTTCCGCACATTGGGCGAACATAGCCCTTGGGCATTGGGCGGAAGTCTGGAGCAAGTATCGGGGCACGGTTCACACTGGACGGTAAGCGTCGGAGGGAAATACGAGATATTCGATAAACTGAATATAGCCGTAATGCCCGGAGTCACCTTTTTCAGGCACAATCATGAACACGGACCCCAAGAGACTCATGAACACACCAAGAAAGCCCAATTCTCGGCACATTTCGAAATAGGCTACGACCTCATCCATCTGGAGCATTTCCATTTAGGCCCGGCAATCGACTATTCATGGAGCAAACATGATACCCACTTCATGTTGGGAATTCATTGTGCTTACGGATTCTAACATGCGGAAACTTTCTAATTGAATCCGGCAACGAATTCCATTAGCTCTGTATCGAAATGAATGCCTAACTTCCTGCGGATTCTGTAGCGTGCCATCTCTACACCGCGAACCGAAATATCTAACAAAATAGACATATCGAGCAAGGGAAGATTCAGCTTAAGATAAGCACATACTTTCAGTTCATATGGGGTTAATTCCGGACAAGCTTCCTGCAATTTATCAAAAAAAGTCGGATAAATGCAGTTGAAGTTCGTTTGAAAGGTGTACCAGTCATCTTCCGATTCCATATGTTGCTTAATAATCTCGGCCAATTTATTATAGCATTTACTCGGATATTCATTACCAAGAGCCTCCTTTTGGCGATCGAGTTCCTTTTTCAGAATTCGGAGTGCTTCACATTTCCTGACCATCATCATAACAATGTTAGCTATCTCCTTGTGTTTATGCTCTATCTCGATCTCCCGTTTCTCATTCTGAAGACGAGTTATCATTTCTTTTTGGCGCTCAATTTCTGCCTTGTATTTGGCAATCCTTTTTTCAGCATAATTGGGCATATCCTCTTTAAGTTTATAGGAAGCATAATACCTGACACCTATTATAATCATCAATGCTAACAAAACAGCATAAATCAGCAAGGCCCACACAGATGTAAAAACAGGAGAGACAGTGTATAGTTCTGTCTCGATTGGGTATGTATTCATATTCGCAAATCTTCTTTAAGGATATGAAAAAATAATATGATCGGTTGTCTTTCGGAAGGAAACTCTACTTTCGAATAAACTTCCGGATATAATTTACAATCAGATAACAGCCGGGTCCCGAAACTTCTCCGTGGTCGAAACCCTGTAACTCATATAAACTTACATTCTTGTTCCCGATATTTTTTGCAACGGAAGCTAAAAGAGCATTTTCTTCCCAACGATCCGCCATTTCCAAGTCGCGGCCACCGGTAATGAGAATAACCGGAGGAGTATCTTTACGCACTTTGTTCACCGGTGCATATTCATCGATGATCGGGATACCGTTTGGTAACCCACGTTCTTTACGAATCGTAAAATGAGTCACCGTCTGTCCGCTTATGGGGAGATAAGCAGCTACTTTATCCGCATCCGCCCCATAGGCCTCCATATATTTCTTGTCCATAGCCAGTATCAACGTCAGATAACCACCGGCAGAATGTCCCGACACAAAAATACGCTCCTTGCTGCCGCCATACTTCTCGATGTTCTCAAAAGTCCAAGCTACGGCTGCCGCTGCATCTTCTATATAAGCGGGATTCTTCGCTTTCGGACTCAAACGATAGTTAACGGCCACAACAGCAAATCCCTTATTCATCAATTCATGAGGAATATGTTTTCCTCCTACTTCCAATCCACCCCCATGGAACCAGACAATAGTAGGAAAATCTTTCTTTCCTTCCGGATAATAAACATCCAGTTTACAGCGCTCTTTACGGTAAGCATCCTTTTCGGAAGCAGATACATAAGAGAGATCAGTATCGGTTTTATACATTTCCTGAGCCTGCAAAGCAAAAGCACAAAGCAGGAACAATAAAAAAATCATCTTTCTTTTCATGGTTTTGTCTATTTTAAGTGTTTTCAAACTGTTCTTTTTACATTTGTCTTCCATGCATACAGCATGACGACCACAAACGAAAGTAACGGCACGATAAAAGAGAACGACATTGTTGTCCGGTCAGCTACATACCCCATCATCAACGGACCGACAGCTCCTCCAATCGGTGACATCATCAGATAAGAAGATGCTCGTTTGGTGTGTTTCCCCAGCCCTCTTAACGAAAGGGCAAAGATAGTAGGAAACATGATTGCTTCAAATGCATAGCCTAGAAAAAGTGCAATCAAAGAAAGAATTCCCAAATTCAAGACAAGCAGAAAAGAAGTGGTTACTGTCGCAATCGCACAAAATAGCAGAACCTTCTCTGCCCGGACACGCTGCATGATCCAACTGCCGGCAAAACGTCCGCACATAAATAGCCCTAACCCACCGAAAGAAAGTACCACAGATGCATCACGTGGATTCATCCAGCCATCATCCACCACATAGTTAATAAAGAAGCTATTGATAGATATCTCTGCTATCTCATAACAAAACAAGGCCGCTATTCCAAAAATAAAGAGTTTGTGCGACCACAGCCCCTTTGCTTCTTCCCTCCTATCCTTCTCTTCTTCATGGGTAATCTCCGGCAATCTCACTCTGGTAAAGACGAATGCAACGGCCAATACCACAACACCCATGATTGTGTAAGGCAAAGAGATGGCACCCGACCCGTCTTCCGAGAAAAGTAACAATCCACCGACAAGGGGACCACAAATACATCCCAGTCCATTAAATGACTGCGCCAAATTTAGGCGGCTGGCAGCTGTCGCTCTATCTCCTAACTCCGTCATATAAGGATTGGCAGCCGTCTCAAGAAATACCAATCCGCAAGCAATGACAAACAATGAGAAAAGAAAGAAATTGAACGACATGCAATATTCTCCCGGAATAAAAAGTAACGAACCGCCCCCGTAAAGCAATAGCCCGAAAACGACTCCCCGACGATATCCGTACTTGTTGATAAACAGTCCCGCAGGAATTGCCATCACGAAGTAACCCAGATAAAACATCACTTGTACCCATGCCGAATGTGTTCGGGTTATCACCAATACATCTTGAAAATGCTTATTCAGTACATCAAGAATAGCGTGAGCAAATCCCCATAAAAAAAACAGAGAAGTAACTAAAACGAAAGGAACCCGATATTCCTTCTTAACCAATGCGTGTATTTGTTTTTGCATATCTTAATAGTCCATAGTTCAAAGCCTCTCCAGAAGACTTTACAGGGCGTAAAGATAAGCATAATGTTAAAACAAGAAAAGATTCATCCGACCGAAATGACGTTTAATCTTTATTTCATTTTCAGATCGGAAAATAATCGAATCCTATGAAAACAAATCACCATGGCTTATGTTATCTTTCGACAATGTCCGAAGAAACGAACGGATTTGCAACAAAACTACCATTTTCAGGGGAACCTAATAAAAGGCGCCCTTAAAGCAAGTGATTTTTATTAACGTTTAAAAGTAACATTAAAAAATGGGATTATGAGTAAAAATGTACATAGTTTCTGCATGGTAGTTTTGTTGGCGGTACTTGCCAGCTCATGCATTAAGGAAACCCTTCCGGAGTGTCCATCTGAGATGATCGTAAAGTTAGTCATCAAGGACATGAATTATTCCAATATAGCTCATTTCCCTGAGCTTTCTCCGGAAAGTACTTCACAGCCCTTTTCACATTTCTCGGGCTCTCTCTATTACATCCTCACAGATGCTGCTACAAAGCAAACAGTACGCGAATCCGAAATAATGGTATTGAATGACAATAATCCAGATTATACGATTACATTCAATGATCTCCCTGCAGGAAAATACGAACTCTCAGTATGGGGAAACGTCACGAATGCCATACCGATAGGAATTCTCCACCAGAATGGACTTGAACATACCGATATTTATACTGCTCAGGCAACTTTGTCTATAATACCCGACAGCCAAACCCAGACAGTAGAGTTGGTAAGGGCCAAAGGTAAATTAGTCGTATTCTGCCGTAATTTCCCAAGCAATATTTCAGTATTAAGCCTCGCAATAGCTCCTGTTTACCAATCGGTTGATGCTACCCTCAATTATCAGGGAAGTACGAACATTCAAAAATCAACCACTCTTCAAGCAATCAATGAAACTTTTGTAGCTCCCACGCCCCAAGGAAGTACAACTAAACTAGACTTAAGTTTTTATACAACAGATTCCCGCGCAACAATGCCCGTATTAAAAGTACCGCAGATGGATATAGCAATGCACCGCAACGAAATATCGGCAGTTGCTATAGACTACGATGAAACCGGTGGTGCATGGGAAATCTGGACCTATACCGAAGGTGAATGGACGAAAGTCCACCATCTGGATATCGAGTGATTTGTTTTTTCCTATCTATTTATTAACTAAACTTTATTACATCATGAAAAAATTTATGTTTCTTGTATTGGCGAGCGCTTTTATGTTCGCATGTTCTGACAATGAGGATCCTGCTCCGAACGTTGACAACGGTATTCCTGAAGGCAGTGTAGCTTTCGATATTTCTGCGGTTAACAGTCTTGAAGATGGAATGTCACGTAGTGGCATTTACAGCCAGGAAGCCACTCAGCATGTCACTAATGTTGTCGTTTACGCCTTTGCAAAAAGCGGTTCCGACTATACTTACACTAAGACTTACACTATCACAGGATGGTCTGACGGTACTACTTTCAAACGTTACATCGTAGCTGACGGTGATAAATTATCTGCTAATGAATATTATTTCTTAGCTGTAGGCCGTGACGCAACCGATAATTTCACTTTAACAACTCCGGCAGTAGGTGATTCCTATACTACTATGGAAGCATCTATTACTGCAAACGGGATGGAAAAAGAAATTTTCGCAGGTAATTCAACTGCTACAGTCACTGATCAGGGAAGCCGTGTAAGTATCAATATGACCCGCAAAGTTGCCGGTATCATGGGATACTTCAAAAATGTTCCCCAAACATTGAACGGACAGACTGTTCAATTTCTGCGCTTGGGCATCAGCAATGCCAACCAACAGGTAAACCTGAATAATGGAGTAGGAATCAATACGGCTCCGACTACTTACAACATCATTAACATGGATCTTTCCGGCCAGTCTGTAGCCAATGGCGTATATACAGGCAATGATCTTTCCTCACAAGGTGTAGTGAAAGTGCCCAATTCACAATTGGACGGTTCGTTTTTTATGCCTGTAAGCAATGTTACGCTTACATTAGGATTATATGCAGCCGACGGAACAGCCATTAAAACATGGACAGTAAAAGATACTCTTGGTAATTCAACCTTCAATATCCTTGCCAATAACTTCTATTCACTCGGAACGAAAGTTCAAGCCGGTAATGTAAACGGTGGTACAAGTGACCCGGGAGATGATGACAATCCTATCGACTTGTTGACTGACCAGAATATAATTATTTCCATCAGCCCGGCTTGGGAACTTATCCATAATTTGATCATCCAATAATCATAACCCCAAAAGGAATGGATAGCATTAAACAAATATATGGTCTCATGGCTACTTTGATAGTTCTCCTGCTGAGCGGATGCTCTCAGGAAGAAGCTATCGGAGTAGCTTCCGAGGAAACGATCCCCGTAGAACTAAACATCAGCTATAACGTACTGAATAATACCAGCCATAATGAGGTATTAACCCGTGCGCCCGGTGATGCCACACTTTCCGTGAACCGTATCCTGGTACTGCCATTCCAAAAAACGAATGAAGCTGCAGCGGACGATCCTGCTAATTTCATTCCGGTATACAGTCTGGCAAAACAGATAAATGTGTCTTCGTTTCCGAACGTGGTAACGAAACTTACCCTGACCCCGGCAACAACTTATAGGATATTAATCATCGGCTATAACCGGAATGATTATGATTTTGCAAACCAGAGTAGTGCTACTCGACGCTTCAACCTCGGTTCGGCAACTTCACCTACAACGCTTGCCAACTTTTACCTGCAACTCGTATCTCCTACCGATATTCCGGAGTTTTTCTCCTGCATGGCAGTAGGATACATGAATGGACAATCCATAGGCACGAGCTTCAAACCCGAGCAGATCAATAATATTCAGGGTACACTGAAACGTATCGTAAGCGGATTGACGCTGAATCTCACAAATATTCCAACTTACATCACATCCGTCTCACTGATAGCCGAGCAACTGGTCACCGCTACCCGTGCTACGGACGGAACACCTCTCACTTGGCAAACGGCAGGAGACAGCGGACTGAAAACATTTCCCGGGCAAACTCCCGTAGCCGGAAAAGTAACTTTCAATCAGTATATGCTTGGTACACCGGATGCAAGAAAAACCCTTTTTTATATAAGAATAGCTTACGGAACATTCAGTCAGAACTATCCCATCAGCATAGTTGATAGTCCGAACGTTGTTTCAGGCAACCGAATCATTTTCACGCCCAACCATTGGGTCCAAATAGATGGTAAATACATAAACAGCACCCTAGTCTTCATTCTTACGGGTACTATCAACCTAGACGATAACGCCTGGGACGGAATCAGCTAACTATTAAAACAATTACGGAGATGAGAACAGCTCTATTCATATCAACAAGTGTACTCTCCCTTTTTCTGCTTGCAAGTTGTGAAAAAGGGATGGAAGACATGACTGCTCCCCAACCGCTCCCAGAGAAAGAATTACCATCGGAAGGCTCCTCTGACGATGTTCCCGAAGGATATTTCGTGGTAAGTTTTTTAGCCGGACAAGATGACATCACACGAACGCCTGTGACCGGAGCAGATGGAAGAGTCCGGCACATCCGTTATGTTATCTACAACTCGGCAGGAGAGTACGTCAAAGAGAAAGTAATACTCACACCTGCCAACCCTATACCTACATGGCCGTTTACAGCTGTAAAAGATACATTACCAAAAGGAACTTACACGGCCATTTTCCTGGCTAACATAGAAAAGACCATGTTCCCGATTCCCGGATCAGGGGGAACCACAACGTACGCAGACGTGCTGACAAATTATAAAGGAAAAATGACGGATGCCCGCATCGTATTGCCAGGTGCCGAGTTTACAGATACTTCTGAATACTACTGGGCAAAAATAGGCTTTTCGGACGCTGCCGCACAACCTACTGTCACGTTGCAACGGATTATCAGTATGCTGAACCTGCACCGCAACTTCGTGGATGCACAAACAGCATTAAATAAATTAGAGAATAATATTGTCACGCAATTAAATTACAATGGTACTATCCAAACCACCGTCAATGCGGTTCTTCCGGCCGCCATTAAAAATGCGTTGAATTTAGGTCCAGTCGGCAACTTAGTGTACGATGTAGTCGGAGGACTTGATAAAGCAGTCGATCTTGTAAAAAATGCAGTGATAAATCAAGTTGTGAATGCCCTTTATCAGAATTTGCTGCAACAGCTCACCAACCAGATAGGAATGGCACTGACGGGCAATGCTAACCAACAGGGAGCTTTGGCCGGTTTAGGAGTTCTATTGAATCCTTGGGCAACGGATGAAGCCAATGCCGCCATTGTCACCATCCGCAACTTTCCGCAAACAATGGATTTAAGTCTCAATGTCCAATCCGTTTTTACGGGAGACCATCTTTTCAAATATACCTTTACTCCAGGAACCATATATGACGAAAAGGATATCCTTATCCGAGGTTTCAATGGTGTATTCGATGTACGTAAGATTAATGTGGTCAAACAGGGACTCATTGGCGGATTGGTAATAGACAATATCGTAGGCAGCCCTTATTTGCTAACCGGAGTATTTATAGATATAACAGACCCCATCCAAGCTACTGTCGCAACCAACTTCAGATATAAAGCCAATTACTCGTTCGTCGACCTGGGACTGAAATCGTATACCGCCCAAACCGATGGCAATCATTCGCTAACCCTGTCCGTACAATTAGCAAATATAGCCAACTTGGATGGAATATTAACAGGTATTCCTGTACTCGGCCCGATACTCAACGGAACTGTAAAAGGATTATTAAATAATATAACCGTCTCCGTACCCATCAACCTCCCGTTGTTAGGAGTAGACAACCTAACCTTATCCGGCAGTTGGAGTACACCGACAACCTATTGAATAAAACTAGAAACAAATGAAAAAAGCTTTAGTATTATTAGCCTTCAGCCTACTTTCCTTTGCTGCATACAGCCAGGTGGTAGGAATAAAAAGCAATCTGCTTTATGACGCTACCACTTCCATGAACCTGGGTGTGGAAGTAGCACTCGCCCCGAAACTGACATTAGATATATCGGGCAATTACAACCCATGGGAGTTCAATAACAAACAGTTCAAGCACTGGCTTGTGCAACCGGAGCTGCGCTATTGGCTGTGTGAAAAGTTCAACGGCTCATTCTTCGGTATCCATGCGCACTATGCCGAGTTCAATGCCAAAGGAATCAAATTACCATTCGACCTTTATCCGGGATTGAAAGACCACAGATACCAAGGAAAGCTGTACGGAGCAGGCGTCTCCTATGGATACCATTGGATATTGAAAAAAAGGTGGAGCATGGAAGCTACCGTCGGTGTTGGTTATGCCCGTGTCGATTACGACCGCTATAACTGCCAAGACTGCGGTACGAAGCTCAACAGCGGGCATAAGAATTATTTCGGTCCGACAAAGCTCGGCTTAAGCCTGATTTATATCATCAAATAAAAGGAAGAGGTATTTTCCTAACCAAATAGATATTATTAAGGAATAAGAAACAATGAAGCCGACTGAGAGACAGCTTCATTGTTTCTTATTCCTTAAATATAAGTTTTCTCATAAAATATATTAGACCTTCACCCGTGATCTGACTTGAAAATTGGTTCCGTCTCAATACTTGTTTCTATTCATTCCTATAATGATAATCATTTTTCTGAATCATATTATTATCCAAATCCTTTGTACGAATCAAACGTCCAAAAGTGTCATATTCATGATAGGTTGTAAAGCCCGAAGCATCCGTCATTTGAGTTACTCCAATCAGAGGCATAAACTTATACGTTGTTATACGAGCATCACTAAGAGTCGGTTGTGATCTTAGCTTATCCAATTTCAATTTGTCCGGATTAGTATTTGTAGATAAACTTGCAATAGAAGTCAAGCCAACCGATGATAAAGCCGAATTAACAACCGCATAGGTAGAATTCCTTATTTCTGCAACCACATATTGCCCATTATACGACCAAAGATAAATATCATGCGTCCCATCCTTATTTATTATCTCAACGGGATTACCAGAATCATCATATTTAGATACCGTATAATCCTCTTCAAAATATTGGGAATAATTATTTGCCAATGTCAAAGATGGCACTTGCTTCAATGTACAGGAACCCTTCTTCAAAACAGCATTCAATCCGGCATTAAAAACATATTGTGTTTTACTACCGGAGATGATTTTTTCATCTTTCAGAGTAATCGTCTCAAGAGGAATTCCAATCATATTTTTTTCTACCATTTTCCCTGTTATTTGATCCGTAAAGTCTTTTGCAAATTTAGTTCGGGTAACGAGAGAAGTGTTTCCAAAAGTAACCGTTTGAATATTTACGAGACGATTCTTCATATCATATTTATATCCTGTACGTTTACTGGCAAAATTTCGTCCATGATCAAAATAATCTGTTTCTAAAGTAGAATCCAAACTCCAAAATTCAGGTTTAATCTCGTAAAACATCAATCCGAGAGAATTTTGACCCGGCTCATAAAATTTAGGTATATATGAAGTTGGGGCGTTTGGTATAGATTTGAAAGAATAGCTGAATACTTTTTTCTTTAATAGCATTCCGTCACTATCGTAATAAGCTTCCTCCAATAAAGAACCATTCCCTACATGATAGTCTTTGGGTAATGGAAACGGAATTTTTGTTTTAAGCGGTTCTGCCATATATCGATAAGTTGTTTTTCCAGTTGTTTTGTTATTTATATCCACATTCTTTTCTTCAACATATTTATATACCACTTGTGGAGCAGCACCATTATTAGGGATAAAAGGTGTCCCCCAATTTGGACTGAATCCTTTATAGCAAGGCATAAATTTCACCATTTCATTCCATAATAATGAATAATAAAGACTACTTCTTATTGTCGGATCCAATATCTGTAAGAAAGCATAATCCGGTGTTGATAATAAACAACCTGAAGACATTCCATTCTCCGAATAAGAATATTGTTTCTTATTTACTATTACTCCATTGTCTATATTCTGGATTTCTTTTATTCTAAGCCCTCCCCCTTTGCTCTCATTATGCCAGATAAAGGCCACTGCATTTGCAGTTACGTGGTAGTTAAAATTTATATCCTGTCCATTATCTCCTTTGTCACTCCTCCATAGATTGATTCTATAAGTCCCTTTTTTAAGATAAATAGCATCCCTATCAAAGTTTATTGTTTCGTCATTTTTAACAATATAAATCGTTTTATCATATAAGTCCACATATTTGCTTCCCGTTTTTTCCTGAAGAATTATGCGACCTGAAGTAGGCAAAGCTGGCTTGAGCGAATTGTTTATATGATAATGATACGTCAGCCTTAAATATGAATCTTCCTCTAAGACAAAATCCTTTCCATAAGTAAAAGCATTACTTTGCTGGGAACTATTATCCGGACTGTATGAAAGAGAAGAATAAGGAAGAACCTTCCTTATAAATCCACTATTAGTTCCATCTTGAA
>OGOG01000681.1_pt1 | contig 37104 bp, 29 predicted proteins | sample 1552581 | NCBI WGS metagenome assembly OGOG01 (sample SAMEA2580152, study PRJEB22360) | human gut metagenome | biome: human gut; feature: human-associated habitat; material: faeces | place: Denmark | collected 2008/2010 | reverse complement strand
TTTTATTGGTATATTTCTATTATACCACATTGTCTAACAAAAGGGGAGCATTTCACAATAGAAGATACCGGCGGAAAAATCGAAATTCCAATTTCTGCTTGTACGCAGAAAATCCGAACGATTGATATTTTTTGATATTTTTAGCGAAAAGAACGGTTGTCCCGGCTCTTGTACCAGTCTGAACAACAATGCATATTTCACGCTTAGTGGTTCAGGTAAGATTTTACCAGTGCCTGTAAGAGTTCGTCCCGGTCAATGTGACGAATCAAACTCCGAGCATTGCCGTAGGTGGTTATGTAGGTCGGATCCTCTGACAGAATATAACCTACAATCTGATTCACTGGATTGTATCCTTTTTGTACCAATGCATCGTAGACGGCAGTAAGCGTTTTTTTCATTTCGATTTCCTTTTCGTCATTTACAGAAAATGTCATGGTCTTGTCATACATAACTGATCCCCTCCTTATGGTGATTCTTCTATTATACCTGAAATTTTGTAATTTTACAAGGGCTTTCCGGAATTTTTCTGTTTTGTAGGATTCCAAACTCTATTTTTTGTACAATCTGCTGAACTTTTTCAAAGAAATTTATCACAAAAAGAAAAATCATTCTAGAGCGAATGGTATTTTTTAGAAGTATGTATTCCCTTTTCCGGAGAAAAGGGAATGCTGTTTTTGATGCAGGAACAAAAACAGCAAGGGGGCTTTGCAGGGAAGAATGATTATTCGCAGCAGTTCCGCTTTACGAAAGAGAAGCAGTCGGTACATTCCGGAACAGTCGGATTCGGTTCATGTGTGCCGATGGTGATGCTGTTCAGGCAGCAGTAGTTTTCTGTGCCCATGTTGTGCTTGCACTGGGTAACGGAACAGTGAATGTGGTCATTTTTCTTCATTTCCATGGTGAAAATCCTCACTTTTATAAAGATTGTTCCACGGGGGAACGGGAATAGTTTGTGTGGAAAGTGGGAGATTATACAGGCGAGAAAGAAAAAGTTTGGAGCAGATGGGTTGTAAGAATCGAGCCGCAGGCAACAAAAAAGTTTTTCGGTGCAGCAGTTTTTCAAAAATGCTGCCGAGGTGTGGGCGAGTAGCCCACATTTGCGAAGCAAATTGAATTTTGCAGTTTGTTATTCCTGCTGCAATTGCATTTTTTGAAACTTACAAATTCTCAATGCCACTATTTTGATGAAACAAGTTGCAAATTCGGACAAGGCAACGGGGCAATTGCAGCACGCTGGTAGGCAAAAGCAGGGGTGGAACCCCCTTTTGCCGGATGTTGAAAATCGTTTTCTCTAAGAGCCGTTCTTGCATTGTTTCATGCGAAACATTGCTCCTAGGAAAACCACCCGAATCCGGTTCGGCAAGGCTGGGGTACATCCCCAGCTTGCCTTGGGAACCGCAATTGCCCCTGAAATCTTGTATCTCATTACAACCTCCTGATTTTGAAGGCAATTGCGATTCTTTGCGGTTCTCTCCTAGATTTTTGTTTTGTTTCCATTGTGCAGTTCTGTTATTTGCTCCGCAAATGTGGGCTGCTCGCCCACACCTCGCCAACATTTTTGAAAAATTGTTGGATCAAAAAACTTTTTATTCGCCTGCGGCTCGTTGCTTGCAACCAATACAGAAAAACATTTTTTGATTTCTGACTGCTTGCTAAAATAAGTTTCTCTTGACAGTCTTCGCTGCATATGTTATAATGCAAGTACAACCAACCGACATATTAGAAAGGATGAAAATTCATGAAAAATAGAAAAACAGGAAGAGCCATCGCCGCTGCTGCCATGCTGACCATCGCAGCAATGACCATGCCAATGCCGACCGTTTCCGCAGCAGATGACGTTGCCCCGTACAGTGTTGTCGTACTGGGGGATAGCATCAGCACGGGTTATGGTCTGGAGGATTCCAGCAAGGCTTATGTTTCCATTCTGGAACAGCACATGAACCAGAAAGTCACCAACCTTGCAAAGGATGGAACGACTTCTTCGGAATTGCTTCAGTCGTTGCAGGGGGATAGTACCATGCAAGGAGCGGTTGCTGGAGCAGATGTCATTGTTGTCACCATCGGAGCAAACGATATTTTGCAGCCGGTTCTGAATAATGATGTGGTGAAAGTAGACGATTATGACAATGTTTATGACTTGGCAAATGCCATCAAGGATAATCAAATTGCATTCCAGAAGTATTTGAGAGCCAATATGCCGACTGCAGTTGCCAATGCAAATACCAACATCGACAGCATTATTTTACAGCTGAAGAGCACGAACAGTCATGCAAAGCTGGTATTCCAGACGGTTTATGACCCATTGAGTGTTGACCAGGATGATACAGGCTTGTCTAGCAATGCACTTTCTATGTTAAGTGCATTTTCTGGTGGGCAGATGTATCAGTATCTGAACGGAAGTTCCAATGGAGAGTATATTCCAGTTGGTTTGAACCAGAATTTACAGGCACATGCTCAGAATGGAGAGATTTATCTGGCAGATGTTTATAGTGCATTCCTGCATCATGCATGGACAAATGTCAATATTGCAAATGCAGACGTGCACCCGACGGTTGCCGGTCAGGAAGCCATTGCCAATTTGCTGATTGATAGCGGCTATTTCCCAACTGTTACCAATACCGCTGGCGATGTTGATGGCGATGGAAAGGTTGATGTTCCGGATGCAGTCGCTGTTCTGACGGAATATGCACGTGTTGCAGCAGGAAATGAGGGACAGTTTAGTGATGCACAGAAAGGCAAAGCAGATGTCAACAAAGATGGTGTGATAGATGTTGCCGATGCCGTTGGCATTCTGACTTATTATGCAAAGCAGGCTTCTGGACAGACACCGTCTTTCAGCTGATAAAAATAGCCTGAATTAGAACGAAAACCGTTCGGTTTTGCGGAAAAGTATCGCAAAATCGAGCGGTTTTTTTTGTGAAAAACTGTGAAAAATAGAATCCATCTGTGTTTAACGATGTTTTCCGTCTACTATCATAAAGTTATCACATTCCAGCGTATAATATTAACCATAGAGCAAAGAACAAGACAGACCGATGCAGAACAGCAGCGGTTTTCAATAGAAAGGAAGATTCTTATGTATGAACGGGAACAGGACATGATGAAAAATGAATCGAATAACACAGCAGCTTCTGAGCCGAAACAGCCAGAATCCACTGTGACCAATCAAAATCCTTATAGCACATCTGCTGCAACGGGCGGCACCGCTGCTAATCATACAGCAGAAACCAATCGCACTGCTTCTGGTACAACTTATGGAGCAGCAAATCGGTATGGCAGCACCACACCGACTGGTTATGGTTACACTACTAATAGTAGTACCAACCAGAGCACAGGATATACTGGAAATACTTCCTCTGATACACAATCCCAGCAGCAGGGTTACAGCTACGTCAATTATTATTCCAATCCGAATGCACCAGTACAGGCATCCGGCAGCGGCAAACCGCCGAAGAAAAAGAATCACTTCTGGATGAAAGCGGTTGCATTTGTTGCAGCGATGGCAATTGTTTCGGTTGGTTCGATTGGTATTTATAATGGCGTTCATAATTCCAACAAGCTGGTAACAGCAGAAAGCAGTACTTCTGCTTCGGATTCTACCGATACCACAGCCAATACCACAACACAGGACAGCAGCAGCAAAGCACAGAGCACAACTGTAAAGGGCGATGCTGCAAAAAGCTGGATTGAATTGGCATCCGGTACAAATGCAATGTCTATCAGCGACATTGTTAAGAAAGTAGCACCATCGGTTGTCGGTGTTCAGGCAACTTTCAAGATGCCGAATAACTACAATTATAATTATGGTTTTGGCATGTTCGGAAATGGCAACAGCGGAAATGGTGACAATTCCGGTTCAATGACCGGTGTCGGAACAGGTATTATCATGCGGGAAGATGGCTACATTGTCACAAATGCCCATGTCATCTATGATTCGGAATATGGCTGCGGCGAAGCAACTGCCGTAGAAATCCGGATGTCCGATGAAGAAACCACTTATGATGCAAAGGTCGTTGCATATGATATTGAAACCGACCTTGCTGTTTTGAAGGTAGACCAGACTGGTTTGACTGCTGCGGAATTTGGCAACAGCAACCAGTGTCAGGTTGGCGATGCGGTTGTTGCAATCGGTAACCCGTTGGGTCTGGAACTCCAGAACACGGTTACTTGCGGGATTATTTCCGCACTGAACCGGAAAGTTACCATCAACGACAAAACTATGACATTGATTCAGACCGATACCGCCATTAATAATGGTAACTCTGGTGGTCCGTTGATTAACAGTTCTGGTCAGGTTATCGGCATCAACTCTGCGAAGATGTCCTCTAGTGTTTCTTCCAGTGGTGCAACCATTGAAGGTATCGGCTTTGCAATCCCGATGACAGAAGCACGGGAAATTGTAGATGATTTGATTAACTATGGCTATGTTACTGGCAGACCGCAGCTGGGTATCAGCTGTCAGGATGTTTCCGAAGCCGTTTCTCAGGCATATAACTTGCCAATCGGTGCATATGTTATCAGTGTAACCGATGGAGGTGCAGCAGCAGAAGCTGGTTTACAGGTCGGCGATGTCATTACTGCCATCAACGACAACAAGATTGAAACCACAGAAGAACTGAACAACTATAAGAATGAATATAATGCTGGTGACACGGTCACCCTGACCATTGTCCGCAACGGACAGGAACAAAAAGTTTCTGTCGTTCTTCAGGAAGTACAGCAGAAAAAACAATCCTGATGAAGTATCACGGACAGTGAAATCTTTCCCGCCAATGCCAAAAGCTGGGCATTTGGTCGGAAATTTTCAAATGCTTTCTTCATACATTCTCCTTATTATTTTTCCAACACAGGCAGCCTGCAAAGTCTTTTTGCAGGCTGTTTGTGTTTTTTGTGAAAAATGACGGAAAGAGCCAATTCTGAAAACACGACTTTCACAAGGTGCACACAAAACTTCAGTTGAAAGCCTGTTGAAAGGTGTTGAAAACGGTTGAAAATTGTGTAAAAGCTACAAATACGGGCGGAATTTCCACCTAATAATTTTAAAAAAAATCAGGGCAGAGGCTTGACATTCCCGACAGAATGTGTTAGAATACTTTATGTAAATCGTTTACGGCGGTTTATGCACCCATGCCGTAAAGGATCGCGTGAGTCCAAGCATTCATGGAACATCCGGTTATTTCAGTTCTGCGAAATCCGGTTACATGGAAACAGAAACAGGGCAGTTTAATAGTGAGGGGAAATGAGACTGCACAAATGCAATCACGTCTGTGCGTCAGCTTGGACGGCCGCAAAAAAATTGAATGAAGAGAGGGAAATGTGCAATGAAGAAGGTATTCAATAAAGTCATTGCAATTGCAGCAACTGTACCGCTCGCTCTGACACAGGGCTTTGCAGTGATGGCAAACGCTGCAGATGCAACCACCATCAGCGTGGAAAGAGTACTGGAAATTAAACCACAGGAGCTGGAGTCCGATTGGGCAAAGCTCGTAGAAGGTGCACTGATTGATTCAGAAGGTAAGAGCTTTGAACTGAATGTTGCAGATATCGTTGATTCTGCTGATTTCTCGGATAAGAATGCTGCTTATGTAGAAAAAGTACAGAAGTGCATCGTTGGTAATCCAAGCGTAAAGATTAAAAATAGCGTTGCAGTTATGACCGCACAGGTTGATGCAACCAGCTATGTACAGAGCAACATCATTGATGCCATCAAGAAAGAATTGACCAAGCAGGGTGCAGCTTCCATCATCGATGACATTGATTTCAGCATGCTGGAAAAGAAGGGTACTTTTACTGCTGCCGTTGATGGCGATAGCATTGAAAATACCGCAGCCAATAAGGCAGCTGGTACTGCAAACACCATTCGGGTAAAGGGTGCTGTTTTCGTAGACAGCGAAGGCAACCAGGTTGCAACTTATGCCGATGCAAAGGCTTATGCTGCAAGCACCGTTCAGCAATTGAAGGTTGAAGTGACCAAGAAGGCTGCTGCTGCTAACTTGACGGTAAACCTTGATAACCTGCTGGCTACTTATCAGAAGAAAGTAGAAAAGGCATTCTCTTATGCAGATAAGGCAATCACAACATCTGCACATCAAGAATTTGCAACCGCAGATGAAACACTGGCTTGGCTGAAGGTACAGAAGGACCAGAGAACCACACGGTTTGACGTTCCGGGCAGTGTTGCAGACCTTGCTAAGTATGGCGATACATTGAATAAGGCAGTTGCAGAAGTCAATAAGGCATTCCAGAATGTAGGTGTAAATTATACCGTAGATGTAAGCATGGATGATGTCACCAGCCTGCTGAACAGCGGTTCTGATTTCGTTGCCGATGCAAATGCAGATACCAATGTTTATACCGTAACCTTCAAGGTTCCGGATACCGATGTAGATGCTGATTATTTCAGCACTGTAGAAGGTATTGAAAAGTATTATGCTGCACATCCGGATCAGGCAGAAGCAGACGGCGTAACAGATGCTGATTACAGCCAGCTCGTTTATGATTCTTCTTACAAGCTGGTAACCGCACAGGGCGATGCAGATAATGATACACTTGCAGGCGTTCCGAGTGGTTACTTCAATGTAGAAAGAATTATCAAGTTCAAGGATAAGGCCACAACCACAACCACTACCACAACAGATGTTAGTGGCACAACCACCACAGACGTATCTGGTACAACGACCACAGACGTATCCGGTGGCACAACGACCACAGACGTATCCGGTGGCACAACGACCACAGACGTATCTGGCGGCACAACGACCACTGATGTAAGCGGCGGTACAACGACCACAGACGTATCTGGCGGCACAACCACCACAGATGTGAGCGGCGGTACAACGACCACAGATGTATCTGGCGGCACAACCACCACAGATGTAAGCGGCGGTACAACGACCACAGATGTATCTGGTGAAACAACCACCACTACCACAACCGGCACTGGTGGCAGCGAAACCACTACAACCACAACGACCGGTACAACCGGCACAATCACTCCAGTTGGTACAACCACACTGGAAGTGGAAGTAAACCCGACAAACTTCTACTTCTCCGTAGATGAACGGGAACTGAAGCCGTCTGACTTGTTCAGCAAGTTCGATATTGTGGATGAAGAAGGTACACACTTCAATGCTCTGGAAGCAGGTGCAGTTACCCTCGACAAGACCACACCGAAGGAAATCTTCGATGCAGAAGGCAAGCCGTACTGCGTAACAGAAGTAAACGCTTACTTCACTGACCCGACAAAGGCAGATGCTGAACCAGTTGCAGCTCCGGTAAATCCGACTGTATACATTGGTGTTAAGGGCGATGCAGATTTGAATGGCATTGTAGATGTTCAGGATGCAGTTGCAATCCTGACTTACTATGCAAAGACAGCGGCTGCACAGGAAAATGTTGCTTTCAACGAAGATGAAAACTTGAATAAGCTCACATACTTCTTGGCAGACGTAGATACAGAATCCAAGGCTGGTATGAACAGTGGCAGTGAACTGATGACCACTCAGGATGCTGTAAACGTATTGACCTTCTATGCAAAGAAGGCTGCTAACCAGGACCCGACATGGCCGGATGTAATTCCGTCCCTGAAGTCTTTGGAAGGTTCTATCTGGTACGAAGGCTAAGTCGTTAAATTTTAAAGATTAGGTAAAAGTGCGGTGTCTGGGACACCGGATACCGCATAATTTATATTTGAAAGGAAAATAGAAAAATGAAAAGTACATTTAAGAAGGCACTGGCAGCTGTTTCCGCAGCAGCAGTAGTTGCTACTTCTGCCGCTGTTTTCACCGCTATTCCAGCAGATGCTATTGGCAGTCTGGCAATTGCAGGCGTTACAGTTACGATGGATGAACTGCAGGCAAACAATTATCTGGTAACCGTTCCGGTAACCATCAACGGCAATACTGATGGTTGGGATGCTCTGGCATTCGGTGTCTCTTGGAACACAAGCGAAATCACTTATTCTAGCAATAGCAGAGGTGGTTTGCTGGGTGATGCTTACATCAATCAGAATATCGAAATTTCTGGTTCTGGTTTGCAGCTTTCTCCGGACAATGCAGGTGCTTGGATTGCATACGCAAGCACACCGTCTGCTTCTGGTCCAAGCTATGTAGTTGGCGATGGTGCAATCATTAACATAACCTTCAAGGTTAATGAAAATGCACAGCCGGGCGACATCTACTACATCGACAGCCCAGCAATTTCCTTTGATGGTTCTTACACTCCGATCATTCAGCACAGCCCGGACGTAAGCACACAGCCTGCTTCTCAGGGTTACATCAAGATTGATGGTGCAGTTACCACCACAACTGAAGCTACCACAACGACTACCACAACAACCACCACTACTACAACGACCACCACAACAACCACTACAACTGCTAAGCCGACTACCACTACCACAACTACCACCACAACTGCTAAGCCGACCACAACAACTACTACCACTACTTCTGCTGCAGCAACTACCACCACTACAACTACCACAGCAGCAGCTACCACCACAAAGGCAGCTACCACCACAAAGGCAGCTCAGCAGACCACTAAGAAGAACACTGGTTCTACCAGCTCTCCGAAGACTGGCAGCATGATTCCGGTTGCAGGTGCTGTTGCAGCAATCGCAGTAATCGGCGGTGTTGCTCTGGTTTCCAAGAAGAGAAAGTAAGAATCTCTGATTCCGAATCATCTTCCGAAGAAAACAGATAAAATTTAAGGAAGTCATCCATTCAATTACAAGTGGGATTGGACAAAATCTTTACAAGTAAAGAATTTGGATTGCGGAAACAAGAGGGCATACTTCGCAAGAAGTGTGCCCTTTTTGTTCACCCCTTTTCTCCTGCCTGCATAAAATGAAGTACACCCATTCTTTGAGAATGGGCGAAAATCCGGAACAAAAGGAGGGAATGCAAGATGCAACAATTGCTGCAAATTTTGGTGGCTGGCGGTGACCGCCGCCAACAATATGCCGCCCAAAAACTTGCCGAGTCGCCGCAGCTTTCCGTGACGACAATCGGATTTTCTCAGTCAGATTCTGAAACATTACCAGAATTTGATGTTCTCGTCCTGCCCATTCACACGACAGCCGAATCTGTGCCGTCCAAAAATGGGAACTTGTCGCTGCCCGAATTGCTGTCCCATGTGAAAAAAGGCGGTCTGGTGTGCGGCGGCGTACTCCCCGAAGCTGTTTGCCGGATGTGTCAAGAACAAGAACTGTGTTTTTGCGATTATTTTCAGCGGGAGGAACTCTGTCTGGCAAATGCCGTTCCAACTGTAGAGGGAGCAATTCAAATTGCCATCTCAGAACGGGAAACAGTACTCTGCGGCAGCTCTGTTCTCGTCATCGGCTACGGCAGAATCGGAACAATCATGGCAGAGCGTTTGCAGGGCTTGAAAGCAGATGTTACCGTTGCGGCTCGCAGCTGCAAAGATGCGGAACGCTGTGCGGCAAATGGTCTGAAATGGATGCATCCGTCTGAAATTGCTGCCCGTGCAGGGAAATTTGACTGGTTCTGCAACACCGTTCCAGTTCTGATGCTGGACGAAACAGCCCTGTCCAACATGAAACCAGATGCACTGGTGATTGACCTGGCATCGAAACCGGGCGGAACGGATTTTGATGCTGCAAAACGCCTGCATCGTCAGGTAGTCTGGGCGTTGGGGCTGCCGGGAATCACTGCACCGAAAACCGCTGGAGCAATCATTGCGAAAACCATCTTCCATATTTTACAGGAGAGGGGACTCGCAGATGAAGGAAACAATTGGTAAACGCATTGGATTTGCGGTAACAGGGTCGTTTTGCACCTTTTCTGCTGCGTTTGCAGAGGCAGAACGACTGGTGGCGGCAGGTTACAGCTTAACGCCGATTTTCTCAGAACATGCCGCTAGCATTGATACCCGTTTTGGGAAAGCTGTGGAACAGCGAAAAAAATTGGAGCAGATTTGTGGAAAACCTGCCCTGTTAACGATTTCAGATGTAGAACCGTTAGGGCCAAAAGACCGCTTGGATGCACTGCTTGTTGCACCTTGCACCGCCAACACCATGGCAAAACTGGCGATGGGCATCACGGATACCACCGTGACCATGGCAGTAAAATCCATGCTGCGGAACGAAAAGCCGATTATTCTGGCTCTGGCAACCAATGACGCTTTGCGGGCATCGGCGAAAAATCTGGGCTTGCTGTTGAATACGAAAAATTATTATTTCGTACCGTTGCGGCAAGATGCTCCCGTCAAGAAACCATCGTCTTTGGTGGCTGATTTTACCCAGATTTCCGACACCGTTGCAGCGGCTTTGGGTGGACTGCAAATTCAACCAATGTTTATACAAAATCTATAAAATCTAAAAACCACCATGCTATACTATCAAGGAAGTGACCGCCTGTTTCTCCATCACCAAACGGGCGGTTCTTATTTTGGAGAATGGCAGTCGTTCGGCTGTCAAAAAAAGGAGTACGAACATATGGCAGGAATTATTTTACAGCAGGCAATTATTATGCTCATTCTGAATGTGGTCGGAATGATTGCATATTACACCGGCATTGTCAGCCGAGAGGGCGGCAAGCAGCTTTCCAATGTCGTGTTGGAAATTGTAACGCCAGTCATCATCGTGCATGCTTACTTAGAGGAGGAATATGATTCCCGTCTGGTCGTGAATTTGCTGCTGACGTTTGTGCTGGCGGCAGCTTCTTATGTCATCGCCATTTTGATTTCCATGCTGTGTTTCCGTGGAAAATCCGTCGGAAAGTTAGCACCGATCGAGCGATTTTCTGCAACATATAGCAATTGCGGCTTCATGGGCATTCCGCTGGCAAGTGCACTGTTCGGGGCAGAGGGTGTTTTCTATGTCACTGCGTTCCTGACGATTTTCTTCTTGTTCTCGTGGACACACGGTGTCATGCAGCTGACACAGACCAAGGACTTCAAAAAGGCATTGAAAGTGCTGCGTTCGCCAACGGTCATTGGTATCGCCATTGGGTTGATTCTGTATTTTGTACAGCTTCCAATGCCGGGCTTGCTGATGGATACTATGGGCTATATTTCCGACTTGAATACACCGCTTGCGATGATTGCATCGGGTGTCAGCGTGGCACAGGCAAACTTGTTGGGAGCATTGCGGACAGTGCGGATTTATTGGGTCAGCTTCGTGAAATTGCTGGTCATTCCGCTGGCAGTCATGGCAATGTGCCTCTGCCTGCCGTTTGTATCTATGGAAGTGCGGACGGTTGTTTTGCTGCTGACAGCTGCGCCGGCTGCTGCAATGTGCACACTGCAATGTCAAGTACATGGCTTAAATGACATTTATGCTTCTCAAATTTTTGCAGCAACAACAATTCTCTCTATGGCAACCATGCCACTATTAATTCAGATTTTCAGTATGTTAACTTAAAAAGAGCGGAGCAAACATGAACATTTTCCCTATTTTTCAATAATATGTAAATTTTCATCAGAAAGCCTCCACATAAACTTGCAAAATCCGGTTGAAATTGTTAAAATAATAGTATTGATTTAAATCGATAAAAGATTGCATCAATAGAAAGAAAGGAAATTGTGAATTGAGGGGAGCGAATCCGCAATGTGGAAACCAGTCATTGACCGACAGATGGAACGAAAGTGGATGTATTTGCAGGTATTGCAGCTGATTCAGCAATACGGAGCAATTTCTCGTGTGGAGATTGCCAACAAACTGCATATGACAAGAGCATCCGTGACGCTGCTGATTCATGAGATGATGGAAAAGGGCGTTTTAGAAGACATCGGAACATGTCCAACCTCGGAGGGAAAAGGCAGAAGAAAATTATTGATGGATGTGCATCCTTCTCGCTGGCTGCTGATTGGTATTTCCATTCAGGGGAATCATTTGGTGGTTGGACTGACAACCTTGGGCATGAATACGCTGGAAAAGCAGTGCATTCCGTTTCCAGTGATGCAGGCTTCATGGGCGTCCATACAGGAACAAATGATTATAACCGTTCGCCAGATTTTGAAGAGCAACTATATTGAGGAATCGCAAATTTTGGGCTTGGGTGTTGGATGGATGCCCAGCGTCTTGCAGCATTTTTTTCCGGATGCAACTAGGCAGGAACAACAAATGGCAGAATTGCAGCAGATATTGAGAGATGCCCTGCACGTTCCGGTCTTCTGGGGTAATGCATTGCCATCTATGGCGGTATATTGCCTGTATCAGAAACCAAAGCAGGAAATTATTGCTTTATTCTGTGCAGATGGGGCAGATTATTATGTTTCTATCGTCTGTCGCTCGCATACCATGGAGTGTCTAAACGGCAAGCCGATTTCTATGCAGGGATTGCCGCTTTCTCCAAATCAAACTGTGGGCGACTTGCTGACGCCAGTTGCATTGCAGCAGCGAGTAAAGCCGTATTATAGTGCCGAGCAAACGCCAGTCTTGTATGATCTGACAGGCGGAAAGCTGGAAACAATGACACTGCCGGATTTGTTTACCGCAGCCTGTGCAGAGGGTAAGGACTTTGACCCGATTTTGTCAGACTTGATGGAAGAGATGATGCAGCAGTTCTGCCAGTTCTGGAGCAGCATTCTGGTGATGTATCCGATTGAGCAACTTTATCTGTATCGCCCTGATTTCACTTTGCCACACTGGCAGGAAATTTATCGGTATGCGAAGCAATATATGAAGCCGGAGTTGGCTGCAAAGTTATCCTGCGGGGATTTGACAGAAAAATGTCAGTATGCAGGCGGTGTGTTTTATGCATTGGACGGCGGTATTTTTAAGCTTTGTACCGCAGAAGAACAAAAAACATCGGAGTAAAAATAAGATTTCATAGAGAAAACAGTCGATTTGCTGGAAAACAGACCTGCTGTTTTCTCTTTTTTTAAAATTTTTGTTTTTTCTACACGAACACTTGCAAGCGATAGAAAGATATGTTATAATAAGACCGTAGCAAATTTGCAGGGTTCGACAAAAACCGTGCACATGGAAGATTGCAGAAAGGAGTAGAATTTCCGAACGGAAATTCACACGCAAACAATGAGATTACAGGAAAAGAATCATGCGGAGTTGGAGGCATTTCAGGCAGAATGTCAGCAGGCATACAAGCAGTTTCAGGCAGAAAATCTGAAACTGGATATGTCCAGAGGGAAACCAGCACCAGCACAGTTGGAACTGAGCATGGATATGATGGATTGCCTGAAGAAGGGCGATTATCGGGCTGAAAACGGTCTGGACTGCCGGAACTACGGGGTTCTGGATGGACTGCCGGAAACAAAGGCATTCTTTGCACCGATGCTGGGCGTAAAGCCGGAAGAAATTATTGTATACGGAAACTCCAGCCTGAACATTATGTACTGGGTAATGTCTGTTGCAATGACCAATGGCGTTTTGGGTGGTACACCGTGGGGCAAACTGGATCATGTGAAGTTCCTGTGTCCGGTTCCGGGATATGACCGCCATTTTGCAGTAACCCAGTTCTTTGGTATGGAACTGATCAATGTGCCGATGAACGAAGATGGCCCTGATATGGACATCGTAGAAAAGCTGGTTGCAGAAGATGACAGCATCAAGGGTATCTGGTGTGTGCCGATGTACTCCAATCCGGGCGGGGTTGTATATAGCGATGAAGTGGTAAAGCGATTCGCAGCACTGAAGCCGAAGGCAGCAGATTTCCGGATTTTCTGGGATAATGCATACTGTGTACACCATCTGGTTGACAATCCGCCAGTACAGGCAAATCTGCTGGAAGAAGCAAAGAAGGTTGGCAACGAAGATATTTGCTATATGTTTGCATCTACTTCTAAAATCACCTTCCCGGGCAGCGGAATTGCAGTAATGGCAGCCAGCGAAAGAAACTTGGCAAGCCTGAAGAAGTCCTTGGGCTTTGCAACGATTGGTTTTGATAAGATGAACCAGCTGCGGCATCTGCGGTTCTTTGGCGGCAAGTTTGAAAACCTGCTGGAACACATGAAGAAGCATAAGGCATTGATTGCTCCGAAGTTTGCAATTGTTGTCAACACACTGGAAAAGGAACTGGGTGATTTGGGCATTGCAACTTGGTCGAATCCAAAGGGCGGTTACTTCATCTCCTTCAATCAGAAGGGTTGTGCAAAGCGGATTGTACAGCTTTGTAAGGATGCTGGTGTCGTTCTGACGGGTGCAGGGGCATCGTTCCCGTATGGCGTAGACCCAGAAGATGAAAACATCCGGATTTCTCCGACATTCCCGACCGAAGAAGAACTGCAAAAGGCAATGGATGTCTTTGTATGCAGTGCAAAGCTGGCAGCAGCAGAACAGTTGCTGGCTGACTAATTAGAACAGAAAAACGATAAAAATAACACCGCTGTGGATGGAATTGCAACCTCTGCAGCGGTGTTTTGTGTTTCAGAATGATTGAATGCTTGATTTTATCGTTTGCATTCTGCCTGAACAGCTTCAAATTCTTCTACCAGTTCCTGTTCCGGTGCTTTTGTCAGCAGCGAAACAATAATAATCGCAGCTAAAGCCACAATAAAGGCTGGCAGCAGTTCGTATAGATCCCATGCTCCGCCCAGCGGACGAACGAGGAACTTCCATACAAATACCATCACACCGCCGGCAATTAGCCCAGCCAAAGCCCCCCACTTGTTGGAACGCTTCCAGAACAGGGCACACAGCATAACAGGCCCAAAAGTTGCACCAAATCCAGCCCATGCAAAGGATACGATATGGAAAACAGAGCTGTCCGGATTCCATGCGATACCGATGGAAATCACAGCGATAATCAGCAGAACGGCACGTGCTGCCAGCATGGCAGTCTTTTCCGAAAGCTTGATGCCGAACACGCCTTGCAGCAGGTTTTCTGACATACTGGAGGATGCTGCCAGCAGCTGAGAGTCTGAAGTAGACATCGTGCAGGCAAGAATTCCGGCAAAAATCAAACCAGCAAATAACGCTGCCAGAACGCCATGTTCACTGATCAGCGTTGCAATCTTCATGATAACGGTTTCAGACTCTGCACTGAAATTGTCCGGATTGTCGCCCAGTACGGAAATTGTACTGTTGGTCATCAGAGTTTTTCCAATGAAACCAATTAGAATGGCAATGCCCATGGAGATGACAACCCAGATAGAGGCAATTCTACGGGAGGTCTTGATTTTTCTGCTGTCCTCAATTGCCATGAATCGCAGCAGAATATGCGGCATTCCGAAATAGCCAAGCCCCCAAGCCAAGGTAGAACAGATGGTCAGAATGTTGTACGGCTTTGCGGAATTGGTTGTAATATCATAGGTGTGGTTGAAGGAAAGATAGCCCGGCAGAGCCTTTGCATTTTCCATGACAACGTCAATACCGCCAGCCTTGACAATTCCAAAGACAACTACCATGACCAGTGCAACGGTCATAATAATGCTCTGGAGCAGGTCGGTTGTGCTGGCAGCCAAAAATCCGCCGATGCTGGTATAGGCAATGATGATTACAGCACTTAAAATCATCGCAGCGTGATAGTTCATTCCGAACAGCGTCTGGAACAGCTTTCCGCAGGCGGAAAAACCAGATGCAGTATACGGCACAAAGAAAATCAGAATAATGATGGCAGAAATGCCCATCAGGAAATGTTTGTTATCGTGATAGCGGTTCGAGAAAAAGTCTGGAATTGTAATCGAGCCGTTGTGCTGAGAATAAATTCGCAGCCGTTTTGCAACGAATAGCCAGTTGAGATATGTACCGATTGCCAGACCGATGACTGTCCAGCCAACATCGGCGAACCCAGTCAGCAGTGCCAGCCCCGGTAAGCCCATCAGCAAGTAGCTGCTCATGTCAGAGGCTTCCGCACTCATGGCGGTGACGATTGGCCCCAGCTTTCTGCCGCCTAGGTAGAAATCGCTGGTGTCTTTATTTTTTTTGGATGCGAGAATGCCGACTACAATCATTAAAATCAAGTATGCAACGATGGTAATCAACATACAAATGAGGTTGGATTTCATGAAATTGATACTCCTTTATTTTTCCGGTTGATGATGGGGTGAGGCAGGTTTATTTCTGGTTTTCCTTTTTCCAGTCCAGAAATTCTTCATAAGTGCCTTGTCTGTCCAGACAGCCGTCTGGTGTGATTTCAATGATGCGGTTTGCAACCGTCTGCAAAATTTCGTGGTCGTGTGAGGACAGAATGACAACGCCCTTGAATGCGGTCAAGCCATTGTTTACAGCAGTAATGCTTTCCAAATCCAGATGGTTGGTCGGACGGTCTAACAGCAATACGTTGGAATGATACAGCATCATCCGAGAGAACATGCAACGGACTTTTTCCCCACCAGACAAAACCTTGACCGGCTTATAAATATCATCGCCGGAGAACAGCATTCTGCCGAGGAAGCCTCGGAGATACGTTTCGGTTTCATCTGTTTTGGAATACTGCCGAATCCAATCCAGAATGGAAAGGTCACAGTCGTTGAAATAAACAGAGTTATCCACAGGGAAGTAGGAAGTCGAAGTGGAAACGCCCCACTTGAATGTACCTTCGTCTGGCTGTTCTTCTTCCATTAGGATTTTGAACAGCATGGTAATTGCCTGTTCACTTTCGCCGATGAAGGCAACTTTGTCCGTACGGCTCAGGGTAAAGCTGACATTGTTCAGCAGCTTCACACCGTCTACGGTTTTGGAAATGCCGTTGACCTGTAACACTTCTTTTCCCAGTTCCCGATCCATGTCGAATCCAATAAATGGATAGCGGCGGCTGGAGGCTGGCAGCTGTTCCACAGTGAGGTTGTCCAGCAATTTCCGGCGGGAGGTTGCCTGACGGGATTTGGATTTATTGGCAGAGAACCGCTCGATAAAGGTTTTGAGTTCCTTAATCTTTTCTTCAGTCTTTTTGTTCTGCTGGCGAATCATCCGCTGCATCATCTGGCTGGACTCATACCAGAATTCATAGTTGCCGACATACATTTTAATTTGCGTATAGTCGATGTCAACGATGTGCGTGCAGACGTTATTCAAAAAATGGCGGTCATGGGAAACCACAATGACCGTTCCGAAATATTCAGAAAGGAAGTCTTCCAGCCACGTGATGGCATCAATATCCAGATGGTTGGTCGGTTCGTCCATGAGAATGATGTCCGGATTGCCGAACAGTGCCTGTGCGAGCAGGATTTTCACCTTTTCGTTACCGGAGAGGTCGCCCATAGTCTGGTACAGCAAATCTTCGGAAAGTCCCAGTCCTTGCAGGAGCTTGGAAACATCCGATTCCGCTTCCCAGCCGTTCAGTTCTGCAAATTCGGCTTCGAGTTCCGCCGCATGGTTGCCGTCCTCTTCGGAGAAGTCCGGCTTTGCATACAGGGCATCTTTTTCCTGCATGATGGCATAGAGCCGTTCATTGCCCATAATCACCGTGTCGAGAACGGTGTAGGCATCATAGGCGAAGTGGTCTTGCTTCAAAACGCTCATCCGGAGTTCTTTCGGGATGGTAACTTCTCCGGTTGTGGGCGGCAAGACACCGCATAGAATTTTCAGGAACGTGGATTTTCCAGCACCGTTTGCACCGATGACCCCATAGCAGTTTCCGGCATTGAATTGCAGGTTGACGTTCTTAAAGAGGGTGTCGCCGCCGAATTGGAGGCTGACGTTGGATACAGTAATCATGAATACTCCTTTCAAAATACGAAATCAATATGATTAGTATAGCATATCTGCGGGGGAAATGCAAGCAAAGCGGCGATTTTTTCGACAAATGCAGCCTGCTTGACAGATTTTTTTCTTTGTGTTATGCTAACAGAAAAAGGGGAGATGATTTTGTGATACGTCCCAATACACCGGAACAAAAACGAATTTTGATACTTTTGAGCATTGTCATCGGGCTGTTGCTGATTGGAATTGGATGTTTTGGCGTTTTGCTGCACCAGAAATCTGCACAAGAACCGCAGCATTCCACAGCGGTTTCCATCGTTTCAACAGATTCCACTACAACGGAAATGAAGATGAAAATGGAAACGCAAACGCAAACGACAACCGTTTCAACAAGCGTGACAACCACAACCACTGCAACGACTATTTCAACCACCATGGAAACAACAACCATTCCAGTTTGTGCAGAGTTAGCAACCATTTTGGAAAACAATGGTTATCCACTTTCTGATTTGGGGGATAGCAAACAGCTGATTGCTGTGGTTTCAAGCGGCTGCTCTGCGGTTGTCTATGGATTTTCAGCAGGGGAACAGGGCTGGCAGATGGATTTTGTATCCAACGGCTGTGTAGGAACAAATGGTGTTTCTGCGAACAGTCGAGAGGGGATTTCTTGCACGCCAAAAGGGTTGTTTTCGTTGGGGTTTGCCTTTGGAACAGACCCACTTACGGATTTATCCATCCCATATCGGCAGTTGAACGAGAATTGTTACTGGGTGGATGACCCAGCTTCTCCGGTCTATAATCAGTGGCAGGAAACAACGGAAATCAATTGGAACAGTGCGGAACATCTGATCGATTATGCGAGTAGCTATCATTATGCCGTGGTGGTGAATTATAACTGTGACCCAGTTGTTCCCGGAGCAGGCTCAGCTATTTTCCTGCACTGCACCGCAGGAGCATCCAGTACTGCCGGATGCATTGCCGTTCCAGATTCGCAGATGTGGGACATTCTGCATTGGTTACGGGAAGAAGATTTGCCGTTGATTTTAACATCCTGATATATCATCATACACATAACAAAAAATCCCCGTATCCGTTGGAAAATATCCGCAGGATACGGGGATTTTTCTGTACAAAATTTTGTTAGGTACTTAGTCTACGGTTACGATTTCGCCGTACAGTTCTCTCGGAGCAGATACTGCATTGGATTCATCAGTATCAATGTGCATTGCCAGTGCATAAGAATCAGAAACACGGCAAACAACATCGCCCAGGATTGCCTTTCTGCCGTCTGTATCCAGACGAACCCATACAACGTCCTTATCCTTTACGCCCATTTCTTCAGCGTCTGCCGGAGTCAAATGGATGTGACGCTTTGCAACGATAACACCTTCAGAAATTTCGATTTCGCCTTCTGGACCAACGATCTTACATGCACCAGAACCAGCAACATCGCCAGATTCCCGAATCGGAGCAACAATGCCGATAGAACGAGCATCGGTTGCAGAGAGTTCTACCTGATTTGCCTTCCGGAACGGGCCGAGGATGGAAACATTCGGCAGGGACTTCTTCGGGCCTACGATGGTAACCCGTTCTTCACTTGCGAACTGTCCCGGCTGAGAGAGCATTTTCTTAACGGTCAGTTCCTTGCCTTCGCCGAACAGGGTTGCAAATGCTTCTGCGGTCAGATGAACGTGTCTTGCAGATGTTTCTACAATAAATTTCTTTGCCATGGGAAAAACCTCCAATGATTTGATTGTTCCCTATCATTGTACTACTTTTTTGTAGTTTCGTCAATAGAATTTTGGAAATTTCGAGAAAAAGCAAGGTTTCCTTTTTGTAAAAAAATTCGCCGCTGGAAGATTCCGGAGAACTTCCAGCAGCGGATTTTCAAAAAGAAAATGTTTGATTATTCTGGAATATACGGGAGGTCATCAATTAAACGAACAACGAACCGCATGAGGTATGTGGTATCATCTTCATTCAGGTTGCTGTCTTTATCCAAGTAGCAGTTTGCATTTGCCCGTGCGGTATCCGACAATACAACCATTCCAGCCAGATACTTGTTTAATAGAATTGCATCGGTCAAAGATACAGCACCATCCAAATCAACATCCCCATAGAAGATGTCAGGGTCAATGATTGTGGAGGTTTCTGTTGTGACTGCGGTTGTAATTTCTGTTGCTGGTGTAGTGGAGCTTGCTGTAGTCGTTGCCGGAGCAGTGGTTTCTGCGGTTGTTTCTTCTGTGGTTTCAGCAGTGGTGGTAACTGTCGTTGTAGTGGTAGTTGTGGTAGCTGTTGTGGTGGTAGTTGTAACCGGGTTGTCATCCGGGGTTGTGCCGTCTGGTTCTGTACCCCAAATCAGGGTGTCCCCATCATACATTGTGATATATGGGGTATCTACCATCGCATCTTCGCCGCCCTGTGTCAGACCCTGGAACGAATAGTCGTTGGAAGCATCCCAAACGCCTTGAATGTTGTCCGGAATGGAGATACGGAACTGGCATTCGGAGCGGTGTTCAGATTGTCCGGTCGGCATGACAACGCTGCCATCTGCGAACGAAAGCTTGACATAATAGATGTTATCCTTGTAGTGAATCGGGTCGGAAATGGTCATCTTGCCCTCATCAGAAGCGTGCTGGTCATAGCCGATTCTTACAGAAACGTCGTCAATGGAATAACCAGCGTCAACCAGTTCGGAGATGTCGAAATAGTAGTTGTAGGAGAGGTTTTGAATGACTCTTGCCGGCCATGCGGAATGGTTCATGGCAAATGCCTTGATTTCGGTATAGCTGCCAGCAGCCTGGTTGATGGATGCCCGCATAAAGAATTCTGTCCACTTCGGTGTTTCAGTCGGTGGGAAATCTGGGTCACTGCTGCCACCGTATTTCTGTACCATTGCACAGAGTGCAGCGGTATAGCCAGCGTTGTAGTCAATGGCAACTTCGGTATACTGATAATCGCCGATTTTATCGGAGTATTTACCAGTCTGGTCTGGGCCACCCACCAATGCACCGTACAGGGTGTGTGCATGCGGCTTTGCATCTTCGCCCTCCGTCTGTCCGATGTTGCTCCACTTGTCGTTCCATGCACCGGAAGATGTTCTGTGGTGCCATGCCTGCGGATACTTGTCGCCCATGCCAATAACATAGCTCATATCAAGGTCATTGTCGCCGAATGCATAGTTCATGGTAGAATCTGCAAAATCGGTGTACTTCTTTGCAGCAGTTGCATCGTCTGCAAACAGTTCATCTGCTGCAACATATGCCAGGAATGCAGTAGTGGTTGCATGACGCAGCGGACCCCACGGGAACAGCCATGCCAGACCATCCGGTGTGTGTGCGATTTGCTTGCCGCCGTAACCCGTTGTCCAGTATTCCAGATGTTTCCGGAACTGTTCTTTCCACTGGCTGTCGCCAGTATTCATTGCATACAGCAACATACCGCCCTGCATGGTGTCATCCCAGCAATGACCCCAAGTATATTTCATTTCAGAGGACTGTTCTTCCTTGCCCAGATTCGGGATGTAATCGGTCTTGCACAAATCCAGATAGGATTGTTCACCGGTTGCCCGATAGAGCCAGTTTGCAGCAAAGAACAAGTCGTCATAGAATGAGCTTGGCTTATAATAATTATGTTCTTCAGTATCATCGCCGATGGAGCGATTTTTGTCAGCCCGTTCAAAGCAAGCCTTTGCGTGTGCCAGATAATTGTCTGCACGGTCTGGGTCAGAATCCTTGAAACAGAGATAACCAACGGCAAGAGCCGCTGCCATCTGTCCTTCAATACAGCTGTCATTGCAGGTGTAATACGGCCGTTCGGTTTCACCCTTCATCAGTGCGAACTTCCGCATATAAACTTCCGCAGAACCCCACCATACATGGTCGAATGCACCATCGCCAATCATGTAAACGATTTCATCGCCCAAATCACAGCTTGCAACGTAATCCAATGCCCAAGCAAGGTTGTTCTTGTATTCAGTCAGTTCGCCGATTTCCTTGACACCGTCCTGATATTCCAGCAAGCCCCAACCCAGCATGGTTGCAGCATAAGCATTGGTCAGTGTGAATTTCAGGTGGTCGCCGGCATCGAACCAGCCGCCCGGAATATAGTCGTTGACCATGCAGTCATCTCGCCAGCTGACTTCGTTCCAGTCTGGCAGTTCGCCGCACTGCTGTACCTCATAGAAAAACATCGACTTCTGTAAGGCTTCGCCGTAGTTGTAAGTGGAGTTTGTGGTGTCCGCAGCTTCCGCAGTTCCGAACAAGCCGGAGGAGGCAGAAGCTGCACTGGTGATGGCAAGAACCGCTGCACTGAGCAGGGCAATTCCTGTTTTTTTCATCAAAAATCCCATTCCTTTCCTTGTGATAAAATTCATTTGATTTTTTGCGGCAGGCAGCCGACAAAAAAGTGATTACTTTTAGTTTACCACGAGGATGTCAAAAAGTCAAGGATTTTTGTGGAAACTTTTGTAGTTGCAAACTGGATTTTGTGAAACAAAAACAGACCCTTGGTTTCCCAAGCGGTCTGTTCTTGCATGAATATGAAAGGTTTGGAAAAAGATTAAGAAGAAAGCAATGTTAAGCAGCTGTGTTTTCGGATGGCTGTCCGCCCTGTGGCGGCGTTGGTGCACCATTTCCACCGCCTTGCTGTCCGTTGCCAAATCCGCCTTGCGGCGGTTCTGGCTGTTCGCCGTCTGCGAAAGTTGGCATTTCGCCGTTGTTCGGCGGTGTTCCGCCTTTGTCGCCAAAGTTGCCCGGAGCGGAGCTTTGTTCGCTGCCGTCTGTCAACTGGAACGAATCTGCAACTGTTCCGCCGGAAACCGTGCCATCAGTAGCAGTTCCGTCATCGGAGAGTGTGCCGGAATATGTTCCGTCTACAATCAGCTGGCAGTTGTCCATCTGGTTGCCGTAATAAACGACATCGGAAACCGCTTTTTGTGTCTGCATGCCCATCAGGACGTTGCCGTCTGCATCACAGACAGCGATGAAGTCGCCGGCATTGGCTGAAATGCTGGTTGTATAATAATGCTGTGTGCTGGGATATTCCATCATGCCACGGCTGGACAGTGCTAAGATAGAACCGCCTGTCATGGTCATATCGGTTTCAAAGTCAATCGCACCATCGCCGCCGCTGACTGGACCAGAAACAAAGACTGTTCCGCCAGTCATGGTAATGTCACCGTTGGAGTCGATGCCGTCTCCGTCTGCACAGATGTAAATCGTACCGCCGCTAATGGTCAGTTCGTGGCTTTCCTCTGCGGTATCTGTGGCAGTGTCGGTATTGGAAAGCGTTGTGGTTGTGGTCGTGGTTTCTGTTGTGGTAGTTTCATCGGCAGCAGTGGTTGCAGATGGGTCGCCCGGCTGGTTTCCGTCTGGCTGTCCCATCGGGAAGCCCATGCCCATACCAGTGCCGCCGCCTGTATTCAAACCGTCATCGGTTGCTTGTAAAATGCGGATTGTGCCGCCTGCTAAGTTCATATCTGCCTTGGATTCAATGCCTTCGGTTGCTTGGTCAATCGTAATTGAACCGTCTGTGATTGCGAAATCACCATGGCTGCTGATGCCCATTGCCATGGAAGAACTCAATTCCAGCGTGCCGCCGGAGCAGGTAAACGCTCCACCGCTGTGCATACAGTGGTCAGTGGTGTTTGCCTGAATCGTTCCACCTGTAATGGTCAGTGCATTTCCGGCTTTGATACCCTTGCTGCTGGCATCTTCCGCAGCAGTTGTGTTTGTATCGGTGTCTGTAGTTGTTTCTGTATTCGTTGTGGTTGTGGTCGTTGTAACAGCCGGAGCGGTTTCTGCTGGTTGTGAACCAGTCGCATCATCCGGCTTTTCCATGGGTGCAGCCCCATCCGGACGATTACCGCCCTGCGGTGGTGTTTGTCCGTCAAATGGCGATTGTCCGTTATCGAATCTGCCACCGAAGCCACCGCCTCCAAACGGCTGGTCGTCCGAGGTGCTGACTGCAATTTCACCCGTTGTTGTGACATTCAGCGTACCGCCGTCAATGTAGCAGTCTGTTTCTGCCTGAATGCCGTCTCCTTTGGCGGTAATGTTGAGTGTACCGCCGCTGATGGCAATCCAACCCTGTTCCGGGTCATCTGCTTTTGTTGTCTTTAAGCCATCATTTTGTGCATCTATGGTAATCGTGCCGCCGCAAATACCAATGCTGTCTTTGCCTTTCATGCCATTATTGGCAGCGGTCACGGAGATGGTTCCATCTGTAATTTTTAAATCATCCCGGCAGACAATGCCATTTGCTGCATTGCCGGTTACGGTCAAAGCACCGCTGCCGTTGATGGTCAATTTATCTTCAGTAAAGAGGGCAGCAGTTTCTCCATCTGTGGTGGTATTTGAATTTGCACCATCGGAGAGGGAATTTTCTGTGTTGGCTGCCAGAGAGAGAATGGTGCGTTTTTCGTTTTCGCAGGATAACGCTGCACCATTGGAATTGGTAATGGAAACGCCGTCGAAATACAGCTTTACTTTTTCGCTGCCAGTGACTCGCAGCTGACCGTCTTTCCATGTTCCGGTGATTCGGTATGTACCGCCGTTCTGAATGGTAACGGTGCGGTCGGAAACAGAAACGGCATTGGTGTTGCCGGTTACATCTGCGGTCGTTCCGCTCAGCGTGATTTCTGCATCAAATGTATCATAAGTACTGGTTTTGTCGTCGTCATCATAGTCCACACGCTGTTCTGAATCGGAAAGCGGTGTTGCAACGGTGCTTTCTGAATGTTCAGAATCAGTTGTCGTGGATTCTGATTCCAGTTCAGAAATAGCAGCAGTGGTTTGTGTTGATTCGGCGGTACTGGAACTGTTATTGTCTGTACAGCCAGTGGTATAGGCGAGAACGGCAGCAACTGCCATGGTCATCGCCCAGGCTCGGTTTTGTTCTCTGCTACTCATATGAAATCTTCCTTTCTTTTGAGAAGAGGCTGTCTTTGTTTCTATGCTCCTATTTTCGCATAACTTTATGGAAATTGCGTGAAAGGTGTTCGTAAAGTGCCTGAAAGTCGGGTGGCAGATTTTCCATAAATCGTTGGATGCTTTCCCTATATTTTGGATGGAGAAATCCAGCGGTTTTCGTCATTTTCTTTAAGAATTTCACAGAACCTTGACGTTCTGGAAAAGAACGTGGTATAATAACGAGGAAGTAATGAGAGAATGCAATCGCAGAACAGGAGGTGTGAAAATGGATGCGGATTATTTCAAGAAGTTGCAGGCAGTTCCGCCGTTTGCAGCGGCAGCAACGGCATTGCAAACAGGAGATTTATTTTCAGACTTGACCGGAGCTGTAACCGCTCCGGTTTTATATAGCTATGTCTGGTGGTGTTTGCAGCAGGCAATCCACGACCAAGTGGACACGTTGTATTTTCTGGCACGAGATGGACACATTCTCTATGAAATCGCAAAGCGGTTCTGTGAACAGTATGCGTTGCCGATTCACTGTCAATACCTTTATGTTTCTCGAATGGCACTGCGAATGCCAGCTTATCACCGCATGGGAGAAGCTGCCTATGATTTGCTGCTGGTACGGGGGGCAAATTTAACGCCTCGTCATGTATTGGAACGACTGGCACTTTCTGCGGAAGAACAGCAACAGGTTTATGCAGATTGTGCCATTCCGGCAGAAGATTGTGACAAGTCACTTTCTGTGCAGGCGTTTACTGCGTTGGCAGAACAGTTGCGGAAAAGCAGCGTTTATCGAAATTTTGTACAGAAAAAATCGCAGGCAGCCGAAACTGCTGCTATGGCTTATCTGGAACAGGCAGGCTTGTTGCGAGATGTCCGGCTGGGCATTGTAGACAGCGGCTGGAATGGCTCAATGCAGAATTGTTTGATGACACTGTTGGAGGGAGCAGGAAAACCGTTGCCCAACCTGAAAGGCTATTATTTCGGGCTGTATACCGAGCCGAAACAGGGAACGTGGGAGGCATGGTATTTTGACCCGCTGACTCCTTTAAAAAAAGTCATTCGCTTTAATAATAATGTCTATGAGTGTATGTGTGCTGCACCGCATGGGACAACGATGGGCTATACAATCCAAGAAGATGGCAAGGCAGTTCCTATTTGTAAGCCGATGGGAGCAGTTGACCAAGCAAATGCAGCCCTCGCAGAACAGCAGGAGCAAATCTGTCTGGCATTTACAGAACGGGTTTTGCCGCAGGTTTCGTTTTCCGATTTTGCAGCGTTGCCACTCGCAGATGTAACAGAATCGCTGTTGCAGCGGCTCTTGTTCCGCCCAACAGCAGAAGAAGCACAGGCATTCGGGCAGTTTCAGTTCTGCGATGATATGGGTGAAATGTATGCGTTTCCGCTGGCATCTGCTGGACAGGAAGCTGCGTTGAAACAAGTGCTGTTATCGCAACATCTGCTACAGCATTTTCGCCATGTGGAATCGGTACAGGCAGAACCATTCTGGGTGTATGGTTCATTGGCGTGCAGTCAAATTCGCAGAAAACGGTGGTATCACTGGAATTTTGCCTGCTGGGATTGGATTCGGCACGCAGTCAACAGGAGGAGAGGACATTGACAGAAGAAAAAAAGCCCCTCATTTCCGTATTGATGGGCGTTTATAATTGTAAAGAGCGTTCGATGTTGGAACGCTCTGTGCGGTCGATTGTAGAACAGACCTATCCCAACTGGGAATTGATTTTGTGTGATGATGGCTCGACCAATGCAGCCTTGCTCTGGATGCAGAACCTTGCTGCTCGGGACAGTCGGATTCGATTGCTGCAAAATGACCGCAATTTGGGCTTGGCTCGGACGTTGAACCGCTGCTTATCTGTGGCGAAGGGGGCATATCTTGCACGGCAGGATGATGATGACATTTCCAAACCTGACCGCTTTGAAAAGCAGATTGCCTATCTGGAATCGCATGCAGATGTGGATTTCGTTGGCTCTAATTGTGATTTATATACGCCGGAGGGCGGTGTTTCCGGCTGCTGGAAACGTCCGGAACGCCCTCGAAAGCAGGATTTTTTGTTTAATTCGCCGTTTATACATGGTTCAATTCTGTTTCGGCGACGGTGCTTTGAAAAAGTCAGCGGTTATCCGGTAATGGAGAAAATCGCTCGCTATGAAGACTATATGCTATTTATGCAGCTCTATGCAGCCGGCTTGCAGGGGGCAAATTTACAGGAATGTTTATACCAATATTATTTCGATAGCAAAACTCGTCGGATTCCGGTACGGGAACGGTTGGATGAGGCAATTGTTCGCTGGAGAGGGTTTCATATGTTGAACCTGATGCCAAAAGGACTGCCGTATATCGGAAAGCCATTGATATTGGCACTGCTTCCGCCGAAGTTGATTCATCATATGCATTCATAATTTTTTCATATCTCAAGTAGATTTGTGGCGAAACGAAAAAATTCTTTTCAGGTGCTTTTCAGCTTCATTTCACAGGATATACACAATCTTCCTCTATACTATAACCATGCTCTTAGAAGAGAGCATGTAACATCCTCTAAAGTGCTTTTGCATTTACCCCGGTGCAAAAGTATCATCCCCAATAATCCCTATATCATAGCAGTGAACGCCTCCACCCCGGGGCGTTTGCTGTTTATGAAATCATACTTGAGGATGTTAAATATTGACATTTTACTACTCCTTTCAAATAAAATCTGCGTGAAAAAGAGCGTACCGATTGTTTTCGATACGCTCTTTTTCCATGTCTGTTTCTGGTTGCATGCAGGATGGAGAAATATTTTTGAGAGAGAAAAATTATACCTTGCTTTTTTGAATGGTTTGTGTTATACTAAAGCTACTACAAATTTTACGGAAATTGTGAAAATTGTAAGAATATGGAATATCAAACACAGTAAGAAAGGATTATACGATGATGCAATATCAAGAGGCTTACAATCGACTGGAACAGTATGGACAAACCCACCTGCTCCGCTATTATGACACGCTTTCAGCAGCAGAACAGGAAGCATTGCTGCAACAGATTTCAGAGATGGATTTTTCCGTTCTGGAACGGGCTGCACACGAAGAAGCACCAAAAGGTAAGATTGAACCGTTGGGAGCTTGTACGATTTCGGAGATTGCGGAAAAGCAGGATACCTATCGGAAAATTGGTCTGGAAGCCATCCGCAAGGGCAGTGTAGGGGCTGTTTTGTTGGCAGGCGGTCAGGGTAGCCGGCTGGGATGTAATGGTCCAAAAGGCGTATTCCGGATCGGTATCAACAACGACCTGACGATTTTTGAATGTCTGTTCCGGAATCTGATGGATGTGACCGAACAGGCAGGTGTTCCTGTTCCGCTGTTTATCATGACCAGTGAAACCAATGATGCAGAAACCAGAGCATTTTTAGCAGAAAAACACTATTTCGGCTATCCGGAATCTTCTGTACACTTCTTCGTGCAGGAAATGGCTCCGGTTGTAGACAAGGATGGAAAAATCCTGCTGGAAACGAAGAGCAGAATTGCAGTTTCCCCGAATGGGAACGGCGGCTGGTTCTCATCCATGCAGCATGCAGGTCTATTGAATGTGCTGAAAGAACAGAACATTGAATGGCTGAACGTGTTCGCTGTGGACAATGTTTTGCAGAGAATGGCAGATCCTTGCTTTATCGGGGCAACGATTGCAGCAAACTGCACGTCTGGCAGCAAGGTTGTTGCAAAGGCAAGCCCAGATGAAAAGGTTGGCGTGCTGTGTCTGGAAGATGGAAAGCCGTCAATCGTAGAATATTTTGAAATGACCGATGATATGCGGAATTTGCGGGAGGCAGACGGCACATTGACCTATCGGTATGGTGTTATCCTGAATTATCTGTTCCGGGTTGACCAGCTCTGCAAGACGTTGGATTGCAGTTTACCGCTGCATCGGGCATTCAAGAAAGTTGCTTGCCTGACAGCGGATGGCACAGTAACCGTCAAGCCAGAACAGCCGAACGGCTATAAGCTGGAAACTTTGGTGCTGGATATGGTACACATGCAGGAAAACTGTCTGCTGTATGAAGTAGAACGGGAAAAGGAATTTGCACCGGTGAAAAATGCAACGGGTGTGGATTCTGTGGATACCGCACGGGCACTGTTGAAACAAAATGGCGTTGCACTGTAAGCAAATATTGTTGAAATAAGAGAAAAAGACGGCATACAGGGAAAAGGCTCTCTGTATGCTGTCTTTTTGTGTTTTATTCTTGTGGCAGGGTGTCCCAATCAATTTTCCGGTTCTTGAAATAGTAAATGCGGTCATGTTCGTTGACTTCTCGAACCACTCGGCAGGGATTTCCAACTGCTACCACGTTGGACGGCAAGTCTTTCGTGACAACACTGCCTGCACCAACAACGACTTGGTCGCCAATGGTAACGCCCGGCAAAATAATTGCACCTGCTCCAATCCAGCAATTTTTCCCGATGTGAACAGGCATATTATATTGATAAACAGTTTCTCGGAGTTCCGGAAGAATCGGATGTCCAGCCGTTGCAACAATGACACCCGGTGCAAACATCGTATAATCACCAACATAAATATGTCCGTCATCGACCATTGTTAGGTTGAAATTGGCATAGACATTTTTCCCGAAGTGTACATGCTTTCCGCCGAAATTTGCATGAAACGGCGGTTCAATATAACAGTTTTCACCGATTTCTGCAAACATCTGCTTTAAAAGCTGGTTTCGCTTTTCCTGTTCAGAAGGGCGGGTCTGGTTGAATGTGTACAGCAGTTCCAAACAAGCCGTTTGTTCCTCTGTGATAGCGGCATCATTGGGCAGGTATAAGTCACCTGTAAACATGCGGTCTTTGTTTTCCATCGCAAATCCTTCTTTCTTTGCAATTATCCGTTGGCTTTTTTCCGCAGTTTTGCAACAAAAAAGCCTTCATATTGGGCATCTGGGCAGACACACAGCGTTTCTGCAAATCGACTTGGCAGCAGTGGCAGCGTTTCCATGCCGGGGAATGCAATGGGTAGCAGTTCCACTTGTCCGGTCTTTAAAATCGCTGCAATCTGTTCTTCGTTTTCTTCCGGTAGGATGGAGCAGGTGGAATAGACCATTTCCTGATTTTTCTTCAGCAGAGATATTGCTTTTTTCAGCAGGGCACGCTGTGCCTTGACGGTTTTCTGTACCAAAGCTGGAGAGAAATTTTGCAGACCTGCTCCGGTGTGCAGGGAAAGCGTTCCGCTGCCGCTGCATGGAGCATCCAGCAAAATCCGGTCAAAAGAAAAGTATGGGCTGAGGCGGCGTGCATCCGTTATGGAAACCGTCACCCGCTTTGCTCCCTGCTTTTCTACGTTGTACTTGAGTTTTTCTGCCCGAATGGCATGCAGTTCACACGCCATGATATTGGCTTGATTCTGGGTCATGGCTGCCATTTGAGTGGTTTTTCCGCCGGGAGCAGCCGTCATGTCTAAAATTTCCTGTTTTGGCTGCGGCTGCAACACAATCGGCGGCAGCATCGAGGAAAGACTTTGCAGGTAGATTTCCCCGTTTTCATAGCAGGACAAGGCTTGCAGCTGTGCTTCTGTGGTGGAATCCGTACAGAAAAAGGCAGTTTCACTCCATGCAACCGGAGTAGTGGCAATGCCAGCGGTTTGCAGCTGTTCCAGCACTGCCGGAACAGCTGCTTTCAGCGTGTTGACCCGAAACGACACAGCACGCTGTGCCGCATAACCTGCACAAATGCGGTCGGTCTGCTCCTGCGAATAGCAGGCGGAGAGCCGTTCCAGTAAGTATGGCGGAAGCGTGGGAACATTATTCAGATTTGGCATGGTCGACTCCTTTTTTGGCTTCTGTTGGTTCAATCGCAGGCGTTGCTTCTGGGGCAGGTTGTTGGTCGGTTCGGATGGCGAACCAGAACGTAGACCCTTCTCCCAACTTGCTGTTGACACCGTAGTCATAGTTGTGCAGCTTTAAAATGGCTTTAACGATTGACAGCCCTAACCCTGTTCCAACCACTTCTCGTTTGTGATTTTCAGAGCGGTAATATTTGTCGAAAATCAGCTTGATTTTATCTTCCTCAATGCCATCGCCCGTATCTCGCACTTCAATCCGGACACAATCCGGTTGATTGATTTGCCGCAGAAAGACTTGTTTGTCTTCCTTGGACGTGTAGTTAATGGCGTTGTTGATGAGGTTGCAGATAACTCGTTCAATTGCTCCGGCATCGCAGCAGACCATACGGGGAGCATCCGGCGTGAAATGGAGATGATACCCCATCTGTTCGGAAATGCCCTGATAGCGGTTTGCAATTTCCGTCAGCCGCTGGGAGATGTCGAACGTGGTAAATTCCAGCTTTTTCGTGCCGCTTTCCAGCTTGGATAAGTCTAACATATCGTTGACCAGCAGGGAAAGCCGGTCGGTTTCCTCAATGATCACTTGCAAATGCTTGGCTCGTTTCTCTGGATTGTTGCCGGACAAGTCCCGAATCATTTCTGCATAGGCTTTCATCATGGTCAGCGGTGTTCGCATATCGTGGGATACGTTTGCAATCAAATCTCGCTGCATTTCGTCTGTGCGAGAGAGTTCATGTTCGGCATAGGTCAATGCCTCCGCCAGTTCATCAACTTCTGCACAGCCGCCGCCCTCGAATTTTGTTTCATAGTCGCCATGAGCCAGTCGCTTTGCGGAACGAGTCAGGCGAGTGATGGGAACGCCAATATGCGTTGCTGCTAAGAACGACAGAATACAGCCGAAAAACGCCATTGCAATGGTAATAATCATCGTTTGCCGCTGTAAAATAGAAACCGTGGACTGTACTGGCACAAGACGGGAATTTAATAGCAGATAGCCAACGACTTCATTCGTATCACTGTCCAGAATCCAGTTACCATAGACAACGGTCTGGGTTTGCAGCTGTTCGTTGTAGATAGAACGGCAGATATAACCGTTGTCGCTGCGTTTCAAGTCCATCAGAAAGAAATAAACGTCCTGGTCGTTGTGGAGCAGGCATTTCTGTGCAGAAACACAGTGCTGATACGTTTCTTCGCCGTCTGTGTTCAAGATGGAAATGCACATCTCGTTCCGCATTGCCTGGTCTTCGGCAATGTCGGAAAAGTTGTCCAGTCGGCAGGATTGCGTGAGAATTTTTGCAGATTTTGCAATATCTGCAATTTTAAACGCCTCATAAAAGCGTTCTAAAAAGACCACCTGCAAAATCCACATCAGGATGAAGACAATGCAGACAAACATCATAAAAAACAGCCAGATTTTTACACGGATGGTCAAGTTCCGTTCCATCTGGAGATTAGGCATCCGGATCAAACTTATATCCCATTCCTCTCAAGGTCACGATGAATTTTCGATATACCCCAAGACTGCCACGCAGCATTTTAATGTGTGTATCGACAGTGCGGTCATCTCCAAAGAAATCATATCCCCAAACCGCTTCGAGCAGTTTATCTCTCGAAAGTGCCAATCCCTTATTCTTTACCAGATAGAACAGCAGGTCGTATTCTTTTGGTGTCATGGTTGCCCGCTGTCCGTCCACATAGACTTCTCGACCAGCAAGGTCGATTTCCAGTCCTTCAAATTTCAGCCGCTGGTCAGAAACCTGCTCTGCGGTGGCGTGATGCCGATTCAGAACAGCTTTTACTCTTGCCATTAGTTCTTTTGGAGAGAATGGCTTGACCACATAGTCATCAATGCCCAGTTCAAAGCCAAACAGCTTGTCATATTCTTCTCCACGGGCGGAAAGCATAATGACAGGAATGTTTTTCCGCTTCTTGATTTCCTTGCAGGCGGAAAAGCCGTCCAATCTTGGCATCATAACATCCATAATAATCAGGTCAAAATCCTGTTCCCGACAGAGGGCAACGGCTTCCATGCCATTTTCTGCCTCTGTCACTTCATATTCTTCAAACTCCGCATATTCCCGAACGACGTTCCGGATATTTGCTTCATCATCGACTACCAGCAAACGATACATTTGTATCTTGCCTCCTTTCTGTTTCTACGCAAAAACCGCCCGAAAATCGGACGGTTTTTGATTTTTTGCAGGGAATTGCTGCATATTTATTTTGCCGCTGCTGCAAAAAGAAATTGCCGCCTTTGCGAAATTATCATTCAGCTTCTGTCTTCCGCTTCTGCTGCAAAGCTGCTGCGATAAACGAGGTAAACAGCTTGTGCGGCTTGTTCGGACGGGACTTAAATTCCGGATGGAACTGCACGCCGATGAACCACGGATGGCTCGGCAGTTCTACGATTTCCACCAGCTTGCCATCTGGAGAAATACCAGCCAGCTGCAAGCCGCTTTCTGTGAGCTGACGGCGGAATGCGTTGTTCAGTTCAAACCGGTGACGGTGACGTTCATAAATCAGTTCTTCGCCATAAATCGAGCGAACCTTTGCACCATCGGTCAGCTTACACGGATACAGACCCAGCCGCATCGTACCACCGAGGTTGGTAATATCCTTCTGGTCTTCCATGATGTCGATGACATTCTGTGTGCCTTCCGGCAGAAATTCGGAAGAGTTTGCATCCGGCAGACCAGCACAGTGCCGTGCAAATTCTACAACTGCCATCTGCATACCCAGACAGATACCAAACATCGGAATCTGATTTTCTCTTGCATATTCAATTGCGGTAATCATACCTTCAATGCCACGGTCACCAAAACCGCCTGGAACGATGATACCATCGCAGTCCTTCAAGGTTTCTGCAACAGTTGCACCGGTAATCTTTTCGGAGTCGATCCAGAGGATTTCCACCTTGACATCATTTGGAATACCGCCGTGCCGCAGAGCTTCTGCAACGGACAGATATGCATCCGGCAGGGCAACATACTTGCCGACCAGACCAATCGTAACCTGTTCGGTTGCCTGCTTCTGGCGTTCGGTCATCTGAATCCATTCGGTCAAATCCGGTGTGCGGTTTTCCAGACCGAGGTGATGACAAACACAGGCTGCCAGACCTTCTTGTTCCAGCATCATTGGAACATCATACAGGGACGGAGCGGTCATGTTCTGAATAATGTCTTCTTCCCGAACATTGCAGAACAAGCTGATTTTCTTTGCCATTTCCTTCGGAATTTCCTGTTCGGTTCTGCAAACGATGACGTTTGGCTGAATACCGATGGAGAGCAGTTCTTTTACGGAGTGCTGTGTTGGCTTGGACTTCAGTTCGTTCGAGCCGGAAATATACGGAACGAGGGTAACATGAATGTACATGGCGTTCTGTCTGCCAACTTCGGCAACAAACTGCCGGATGGCTTCCAGGAATGGCGTGCTTTCGATGTCGCCAACCGTACCGCCGATTTCGGTGATGACAACGTCTGTGTCAGAACTTTTGCCGACCCGATAAATGCGTTCTTTGATTTCGTTGGTGATGTGTGGAATCACCTGTACCGTACCGCCCAGATAGTCGCCACGGCGTTCCTTGTTCAGTACCGTCCAGTAAATCTTACCGGTGGTAACATTGCTGTTGATGGAAAGATTTTCATCAATGAAACGTTCGTAGTGTCCGAGGTCGAGGTCGGTTTCTGCACCGTCATCGGTAACAAAGACTTCACCGTGCTGATACGGGCTCATCGTGCCGGGGTCTACGTTGATATACGGGTCAAACTTTTGAATGGTTACCCGGTATCCTCGTGCTTTCAGCAGACGACCGAGTGAAGCAGCAGTGATGCCCTTTCCCAGACCGGAAACGACACCGCCGGTAACAAATACATATTTTGGCATACGTTAATTCCTCCAAAGCGATACAAATATTCCTGTTCTTTCTTATTATACTATGTTTCCCGTGCAATTGCAAGCAAATTTTTTGAGAATCTCCGGGAAACAGGGGTGACATGGAAAAAGGCGGCAAAAGCCGCACTTTTTTCGGTACTTAATGAGATGTTGCTGCATGGCGGTTTGCGGCGGAGAATACACAGCCGCAGAAATCCTGCCGATACAAGTCATATTGGCGGGACAGCACAATCGAACGCTGATAACCGCCCTTTTTTTTGAAATCTGCATATAACCACGGGACATCAAATTGCTTTGCCAGCTCTGCACCGCACTGATTGATGAAACTTGCATCTTTGTGCGGACTGATGGAAAGCGTTGTGGTGACAAAATCCGCATGGGCATCTTTTGCCGCCTGCATGGTCTGTTCCAGTCGCAGGCGAATGCAGCGTTGACAGCGTTCGCCCCGTTCTGGTTCGTGTTCATGACCTTTTGCCAGAGCGAGAAACCGTTCTGGTTCCCATGTTCCGGCAACGACAGAAACCGTTCCTTCCAACGGCATTTCCTGCAAGAGCCGCCGCAGTTCGGCGAGCCGATGGGAAAATTCCGCTTCCGGCATAATGTTGGGGTTATAAAAATAGATGGTAATCGTAAAATAACGGCTCAGATATTCCAGCACATAGCTGCTGCACGGTGCACAACAGGCATGCAGGAACAAGTGTGGTTTTGTTCCGGCTGGAATGGTGGAGAGCGTCTGTTCCAACTCCCGTTGATAGTTGGGTTTGGGTGGGGTTTGCATGGGGCATTACTCCTCTTTGGATTTGGTTGCCTTGGATTCTTCCGAACGAGGATGATTCTTTTTGGCAAGCTTGACCTCGCTGCGGTTGCATTTTACAGGCACGTCGTTGTCTGGCACTTGTACTTTCAAGTCGCCCGTGAGGGTGTTGGATTCCACAACTTTTCCCACTTTTCCATCTGGCAAAACAACCATCGCATTCAGCTTCGGCGTAATCTTGAGCAGTTCTTCATAGACGTTCTGCTCATGTTTCAGGCAGCACATCAATCTGCCGCAGCAGCCTGAAATTTTTGCTGGGTTGAGAGAAAGTCCCTGTTCCTTTGCCATTTTAATGGAAACCGGCTGGAATTCGCACAAAAAGCCCTTGCAGCAAAATTCCCGTCCGCAAATGCCAATGCCGCCGAGAATTTTTGCCTTGTCCCGCACGCCGATTTGACGCAGTTCAATGCGTGTCCGGAAAATTGCAGCCAAATCCTTGACCAAATCCCGGAAATCCACACGATTTTCAGCGGTAAAATAGAACAGCAGTTTGCTGTTATCAAACGCACATTCTACTTCAATCAGTTTCATTTCGAGTTTCCGCATTGCAATTTTTTCTTCGCAGATGTGGAATGCACGAATTTCTTTTTTGCGGTTCTGTTCCAGTGTTTTGCGATCCTCTTTGTTGACAGGTCGCAGAATCTGTTTCAGCGGCTGCACAACCGCAGCTTGCTGAATGGTTTTGTTGGGGATGGTGACTTCTCCGCATTCCGTCCCTTTGGACGTTTCCACGACCACAAGGTCACCTGTTTGAAACTGGTGGTCGCCGGGGGAGAAATAATATACTTTTCCGTTTGCTTTGAAACGGACACCGATGATTTCAATCATATAAAATCCTTTCTCAGGTCGGTAAAAATAAAAAAATAAGGTCAGCTAATCTGCATCCACGTTCCGCACAGAGTCGCCAGCAGCAACGGAACAGTACCGTTTGCCTGCAATGCCTGCTCTGCTTTGCGGATGGTTTCAAATTGCAGCAGTCCTTGCCGCTGGGCAGTTTGCCGAGCCGCTTGCTTTGCCAGCTGCGGTGCACAGCTGCACGTTGCAGCAGATGGGTCATTGTGCAGCACTAAAACGTCTCGGACATAGAGCCGCAGTTGCTGGAGGAAAAACCGTGCTTGTGGGCGGTCTTTTCCAATGGTGGCGACTGCTTTTAGGAATGCGTATTCATTGTGCTGCTGCAAGGCTTGAATGCTATCTTCGATACGGGCAACAGCAGTTTGCAGATTGGAATCTGTGGCATAGGCAAGCGTTTGCCCGATGTTGCCGGGGAATCGCTGGAAATCTGCATCCGGAATGCCAAGAGCCGTGGCTGCTTCCTGCACTTCTGACGGCTGACATGGAATCAGTCCGAAAGAGAGAATGCGGGAGCGAATCGTAGAAAGCAGCGTATCCTTTGCCGATGCTGTAAATAAAAAAAACGCATATGCTGGCGGTTCTTCCAGCTGCTTCAGCAGGAGATTTTGTGCACGGTCATCCATCTGGTCACAGTCCAAAAATAAATAGACCTTACGGCTGCCGTTGTTTGGCGGAATGGAAACGCTGCTGCAAATCTGTCGTACTGTTTCTACAGAAAAACCGCCCAGTTTTCCGCTGTGCGGAACTAATATCAAATCTGGGTGGCAGTCTTTTTGCAGGTTGTGGCAGGATTTACAGTGTCCGCAGGGCTGTCCGTTTTCGGGATGTTCGCAGAGCAATAGGGCGGAAAACCAATGTGCAACGGTTTTTCGTCCTAATCCGGCATCTCCATAAAATAAAAAACTTTGTGCAAGCCGTTCGCCGCTTGCCATACGGGACAGGGTAGTCTGAAGCGATTTTTTACCGTATAAAGTGGGCAGCATTGCCGAACCTCCTTGCATACAATTGTTCGATGGGTACGCTCTTTATTATAGGCGATTTCCGGAAATTTGTCAACCGGAGAAAAACAGGGAATTGTGGAAAGTGAGGTTTGGTTGCGGTGTTGAAAGAGATTGTAGTTTGTGGAATGGTTCTTGGAAGATTTTTTCGAGGTGGGTTGTAAGATATGAGCCGCAGGCGAAATAAAAAGTTTTTCGGTGCAGCAGTTTTTCAAAAATGCTGCCGAGGTGTGGGC
>OGOG01000659.1_pt1 | contig 37748 bp, 26 predicted proteins | sample 1552581 | NCBI WGS metagenome assembly OGOG01 (sample SAMEA2580152, study PRJEB22360) | human gut metagenome | biome: human gut; feature: human-associated habitat; material: faeces | place: Denmark | collected 2008/2010 | reverse complement strand
TATTGTTGATATCAATAAAAAAGCCGAAATCATTTATATAAATGATTTCGGCTTTCTAAATGCAATTAAAATCAGGTTGCCAAATTAATCGTAGCAATTTAACACGATTCGACGTTTGCTATCGCTACCTGCAACAACCACTTCTGTCGTAACACCTTTGACGGGCGAAGAAACCTGATGACGGGTGTCAACATTATACGTTAACTGACCACAATGCTGTTGTGGTTGACTATTAACCATAGCCATACTGCATGTTGGGGGACTGATCCTGCCATTAATCGTTAATGTGGCAGTCTCTGAAGAGAATGCGGGAGAAGCCAATCCATAGGCAAGAAAAATAATTCCTGACAGCCAATACTTATTCATTGAACGTTATCCCTGTAGTAAAGGTTATGCCTGGATAGAATGAGTGCATAACAAACTATAGCTGTACATCCACTACACAGCCACGAAGGATGATAATGAAGCATTGCCTGTATGATCAATCGACTTTGTAGAGTTTCGGACGAAGGTCCGCAGAATATTCGCAGTATTAAATAAGTGTTCATTAATGCGGCAAAAACTAATACACCGCATCAATGTAACATCTCTGCGGTGTATGAAGAATAACCAGAATGGTTAATAGGCGTTAGACCGCGCGGAAGGAAATCTCGCCTGGAATGACTTCACCCTGCCAGTAGAGCTGAGCTGCAACGCGGTCAGCCAGCTGGCGGTAGATAGCGGTAAATTCGCTCTCCGGACGGCTGATAACCGTTGGCGTGCCTTTATCGAGATCCTCACGTAAGGAGATGTGTAACGGCATCTGCCCCAGCAGCTGTGTGTGGTATTTTTCAGCCAGTTTCTCTGCACCACCGGTACCGAAAATCGGTTCATGGTGACCACAGTTACTGCAAATATGCACACTCATGTTCTCGACAATACCAAGCACCGGAACCTCGACTTTCTCGAACATCACAATGCCTTTTTTCGCATCGATCAACGCGATGTCCTGCGGGGTGGTGACCACGACTGCACCAGTTACTGGAATGTTTTGCGCCAGCGTCAATTGAATGTCACCGGTGCCTGGCGGCATATCAAGCACCAGATAGTCGAGATCCGGCCACAAGGTTTCCTGCAACATCTGCATTAACGCCTTGCTCGCCATCGGTCCACGCCACACCATCGCATTGTCGTCAGTGACCAGATAACCAATTGAATTGGTTGCCAGGCCATGAGACATAATCGGTGCCATATGGGTACCGTCCGGCGAAGTTGGACGCTGATTTTCTGCGCCCAGCATGGTGGGAATTGATGGGCCGTAGATATCGGCGTCCAGAATGCCGACTTTCGCCCCTTCCGCCGCCAGTGCCAGCGCCAGGTTTACCGCCGTGGAGGATTTACCCACGCCGCCTTTACCGGAACTGACCGCAATGATGTTCTTCACACCATTAATACCCGGCTGATTCTTCACGCGTTTTAAGGTGGCGATATTGTGCGACAGTTTCCAGTCGATAGCTTTCGCCCCGGTGATACGCAGCAGTTCGGCGCTACATTGCTCTTTTAACTCTTCAAACGCGCTATGCCAGACGAATGGCATAACCAGTTCCACATGCAACGTGTCGTCCATCCAGGCGACATGGTGCAACGCTTTCAGCGTGGTGAGGTTATGCTTCAGGGTTGGGTGCTGAAAATTGGCCAGTGTCCCGGCGACCATTGCGCGCAAGGCTTCTGGTGATTTGGCCTGGGATTGTTCGTTCATCCCGACTCCTTTTTTGTATAGATAAACCATCAGCTGATAGTTTACCTGAAGAATATAGAGAAGTACTTACTTAACATTTTCCCATTTGGTACTATCTAACCCCTTTTCACTATTAAGAAGTAATGCCTACTATGACTCAAGTCGCGAAGAAAATTCTGGTGACGTGCGCACTGCCGTACGCTAACGGCTCAATCCACCTCGGCCATATGCTGGAGCACATCCAGGCTGATGTCTGGGTCCGTTACCAGCGAATGCGCGGCCACGAGGTCAACTTCATCTGCGCCGACGATGCCCACGGTACACCGATCATGCTGAAAGCTCAGCAGCTCGGTATCACCCCGGAGCAGATGATTGGCGAAATGAGTCAGGAGCATCAGACTGATTTCGCAGGCTTTAACATCAGCTATGACAACTATCACTCGACGCACAGCGAAGAGAACCGCCAGTTGTCAGAACTTATCTACTCTCGCCTGAAAGAAAACGGTTTTATTAAAAACCGCACCATCTCTCAGCTGTACGATCCGGAAAAAGGCATGTTCCTGCCGGACCGTTTTGTGAAAGGCACCTGCCCGAAATGTAAATCCCCGGATCAATACGGCGATAACTGCGAAGTCTGCGGCGCGACCTACAGCCCGACTGAATTGATCGAGCCGAAATCGGTGGTTTCTGGCGCTACGCCGGTAATGCGTGATTCTGAACACTTCTTCTTTGATCTGCCCTCTTTCAGCGAAATGTTGCAGGCATGGACCCGCAGCGGTGCGTTGCAGGAGCAGGTGGCAAATAAAATGCAGGAGTGGTTTGAATCCGGCCTGCAACAGTGGGATATCTCCCGCGACGCGCCATACTTTGGTTTTGAAATTCCGAACGCGCCGGGCAAATATTTCTACGTCTGGCTGGACGCACCGATTGGCTACATGGGTTCTTTCAAGAATCTGTGCGACAAGCGCGGCGACAGCGTAAGCTTCGATGAATACTGGAAGAAAGACTCCACCGCCGAGCTGTACCACTTCATCGGTAAAGATATTGTTTACTTCCACAGCCTGTTCTGGCCTGCCATGCTGGAAGGCAGCAACTTCCGCAAGCCGACCAACCTGTTTGTTCATGGCTATGTGACGGTGAACGGCGCAAAGATGTCCAAGTCTCGCGGCACCTTTATTAAAGCCAGCACCTGGCTGAATCATTTTGACGCTGACAGCCTGCGTTACTACTACACTGCGAAACTCTCTTCGCGCATTGATGATATCGATCTCAACCTGGAGGATTTCGTTCAGCGTGTGAATGCCGATATCGTGAACAAAGTGGTTAACCTGGCCTCTCGTAATGCGGGCTTTATCAACAAGCGTTTTGACGGCGTGCTGGCAAGCGAATTGGCTGACCCGCAGTTGTACAAAACCTTCACTGATGCCGCTGAAGTGATTGGTGAAGCGTGGGAAAGCCGCGAATTTGGTAAAGCAGTGCGCGAAATCATGGCGCTGGCTGATCTGGCTAACCGCTATGTCGACGAGCAGGCTCCGTGGGCGGTGGCAAAACAGGAAGGCCGCGATGCCGACCTGCAGGCAATTTGCTCAATGGGCATAAACCTGTTCCGCGTGCTGATGACTTACCTGAAGCCGGTACTGCCGAAACTGACCGAGCGCGCAGAAGCATTCCTCAATACAGAACTGACCTGGGATGGTATCCAGCAACCGCTGCTGGGCCACAAAGTGAATCCGTTCAAAGCGCTGTATAACCGCATCGATATGAAGCAGGTTGAAGCACTGGTGGAAGCGTCTAAAGAAGAAGTGAAAGCAGCTGCCGCGCCAGTTACTGGCCCACTGGCAGATGATCCGATTCAGGAAACCATCACCTTTGACGACTTCGCAAAAGTTGACCTGCGCGTGGCGCTGATCGAAAACGCAGAGTTTGTTGAAGGTTCTGACAAACTGCTGCGCCTGACACTGGATCTCGGCGGTGAAAAACGCAATGTCTTCTCCGGTATTCGTTCTGCCTACCCGGATCCGCAGGCACTGATCGGGCGTCACACCATTATGGTGGCCAACCTGGCACCGCGTAAAATGCGCTTTGGTATCTCCGAAGGCATGGTAATGGCTGCTGGTCCTGGCGGGAAAGATATCTTCCTGTTAAGCCCGGATGCTGGTGCTAAACCAGGCCATCAGGTGAAATAATCCCCCTTTAAGGCGCTGCATCGACAGCGCCTTTTCTTTATAAATTCCTAAAGTTGTTTTCTTGCGATTTTGTCTCTCTCTAACCCGCATAAATACTGGTAGCATCTGCATTCAACTGGATAAAATTACAGGGATGCAGAATGAGACACTTTATCTATCAGGACGAAAAATCACATAAATTCTGGGCAGTTGAGCAACAGGGAAACGAGTTGCATATCAGTTGGGGAAAAGTTGGCACCAAAGGGCAAAGCCAGATAAAAAGTTTTTCAGATGCTGCGGCAGCGGCAAAAGCGGAGCTTAAGCTGATTGCGGAGAAGGTGAAGAAGGGGTATGTGGAGCAAGCGAAGGTTAATTCTTTGCAACCTTCCCAAACGGTAACGGGCTCTCTCAAGGTAGCGGACTTATCCACCATTATTCAGGAACAACCCTCTTTCGTAGCAGAAACCCGTGCGCCTGACAAAAATACAGATGCTGTTTTACCGTGGCTGGCGAAAGATATTGCTGTCGTTTTTCCGCCCGAAGTTGTACACACCACGTTAAGTCATCGCCGCTTTCCCGGAGTTCCTGTTCAGCAAGCAGACAAATTGACCCAATTACGTCGCTTAGCCTGTAGTGTGTCGCAACGGGATAATAAAACAGCCACATTTGACTTCAGCGCCTGTTCTTTAGAATGGCAAAACACCGTCGCCCAGGCGATCAGTCAGATCGACGGCCTGAAAACAACACAGCTACCATCACCAGTAATGGCTGTACTCACGGCACTTGAAATGAAATGCACAAGATATAAAGTGCGTGAGGATGTTATGGATCAGATCGTCCAGGAAGGCGGTCTGGAATATGCTACTGATGTAATAATACACCTTCAACAGATTGATATTAAATGGGATTATGCGAATAATGTCATTATTATTCTGCCGTCTGGCATTGCACCTGACTACTTGGAGCAATATTCCAGATTTGAATTACGCCTACGTAAACATTTATCACTGGCGGAAGAGTCTCTCTGGCAAAAATGTGCACAAAAACTTATTGCCGCAATTCCACATATTCCAGAATGGCGGCAACCATTAATTGCTTTGTTATTGCCCGAAAAACCAGAAATTGCACATGAAATTGCCCAGCGTCTACTGGGGCAAAAAAAATTACCCTCGCTTGAGTGGTTAAAAATAGTGGCGACTGATGAGCACATTCTTGCCTCATTAGAAAAATATCACGAGCCATATGCCATTTTTGATGATTACTATTGTGGTGCGATATGGTCAGCCACCGTATTACAGGAGCAAGGTGTTGCAGCCCTGCCCCGATTTGCTCCCTATGTCGCAAGTGACTACTGCGCCGATGTGTTGCGTCATATCAATCATCCGTTCGCATTAACACTGCTTATACGTGTAGCCGGGCATACTAAACGCTGTCACGATCGGATGACGAAAGCCTGCGCTGCGTTCCCACATGCAGCAATGGCGGCACTGACGGAACTTCTTGGGCAAAAAGAAGAGAACAGTTGGCGCATTATGCTAATGACAATGCTTATCTCACAACCAGCACTGGCAGAACAGGTCATTCCCTGGCTCTCGACACCCGCAGTTGCCGTACTGAAATCATGCCAGCAACAACTGACACAGCCCTCAAACCATGCCAGCGCCGATCTACTGCCAGCCGTAGTAGTCTCCCCTCCCTGGCTTTCGAAAAAGAAAAAATCGCCGATTCCGGTGCTGGATTTAGCGCCATTAGGCATTGAGCCAATCTGTTATCTGACAGAAGAAATCAGTAATCAACTTTTGGCGAAATATATCTGGTATTCAAAACACATCACGGTTAGCCATGAAGAAAGTACTACCAACCTGTTGGCAAGGATGGGTTTTCAACGACGGATCGCTGGTACATATATTAAAGCTCCCGAAGCGGTAGTTGAGGCATGGCTAAATGAAGATTATTCAACCTTACTAAGTGAATTTAAGGTGTTTCATTCACCTACCGGGCATTATTGGCAGTTGGGGATTTTGACAACATTGCCGCTGGAGAAAGCAGTAAAAGCATGGAATGCCCTTACCCTATCTCCACATACCGATACCGAATACGCCATGTTACATTTTGGACTCAAAGGGTTACCTGGGTTAGTAAACTCACTTGCACGCTATCCACAAGAAGCCTTGCCCATCACGAATTACTTCGCAGCGAGTGAGCTGGCTCCTGCCGTCGCCCGTGCCTTCAACAAACTGAAAACGCTACGCGAAAACGCCCGTAGCTGGCTGTTGAAATACCCGGAACATGCCCTTACCGGCCTGCTGCCTGCGGCGCTCGGCAAAGCCGGTGAAGCACAGGATAACGCCCGCGCTGCCTTGCGTATGCTTACCGAAAACGGTCATCAGCCATTACTGCAAGAAATCGCCCGACGTTATAACCAGCCGGAAGTAACCGATGCGGTGAACGCTCTGCTTGCGCTCGATCCCTTAGATAATCACCCGACAAAAATCCCCACTCTTCCGGCCTTTTATCAGCCATCGCTCTGGACGCGCCCGGTATTAAAAGCAAATGCCCAATCACTGCCAGATAGCGCCCTCCTCCACCTCGGTGAAATGCTCCGCTTCCCTCAGGAAGAGGCTCTGTATCCGGGATTATTGCAGGTGAAAGACGTCTGTTCCGCCGACTCACTGGCGGGATTTGCCTGGGATCTGTTTACCGCCTGGCAGACCGCTGGCGCGCCGTCGAAAGAGAGTTGGGCGTTCACTGCGTTAGGCGTTCTCGGTAACGATGACACCGCCCGCAAACTGACGCCATTAATACGCGCCTGGCCTGGTGAATCCCAGCATAAACGCGCCACCGTTGGGTTGGATATTCTCGCTGCTATCGGTAGTGATATCGCCCTTATGCAGCTTAACGGCATCGCCCAGAAACTGAAATTCAAAGCATTAAAGGAGCGGGCAAAAGAAAAAATTGCCGACATTGCCGAGAGCCGCGAACTCACGGTGGCGGAGCTTGAAGATCGGTTAGCACCGGATCTCGGTCTGGATGATAACGGTTCGCTGCTGCTGGATTTTGGCCCACGGCAGTTCACCGTCAGCTTTGATGAAACCTTAAAACCGTTTGTGCGTGATGTTTCCGGCAGCCGCCTGAAAGACCTGCCCAAACCGAACAAAAGCGATGATGAAACGCGGGCGAACGATGCGGTTAACCGCTACAAATTGCTGAAAAAAGATGCGCGTACCATCGCCGCCCAGCAGGTAGCAAGGCTGGAATCCGCCATGTGCCTGCGCCGCCGCTGGTCGCTGGAAAACTTCCAGCTCTTCCTGGTTGAGCATCCGCTGGTTCGTCACTTAACCCGCCGTCTGATTTGGGGCGTTTATAGCGCCGAAAACCAGCTACTGGCTTGCTTTCGCGTAGCAGAAGATAACAGCTACAGCACCGCTGACGATGATCTTTTCACCCTGCCGGAAGGCGATATCTCTATCGGCACTCCTCACGTTCTGGAAATATCACCAACGGATGCTGCCGCCTTTGGTCAGCTTTTTGCCGACTACGAACTGCTACCACCGTTCCGCCAGCTCGACCGTAACAGCTACGCCCTGACAGAAGCCGAGCGCAATGCCAGTGAACTGACCCGCTGGGCAGGCAGAAAATGCCCGAGCGGTCGGGTCATGGGACTGGCGAATAAAGGTTGGGTGCGTGGTGAACCGCAGGATGGTGGCTGGATCGGCTGGATGATCAAACCTCTGGGCCGCTGGTCGTTAATCATGGAAATCGATGAAGGCTTTGCAGTTGGTATGTCGCCAGCCGAACTTAGCGCCGAGCAACTCTTAAGCAAGCTGTGGCTATGGGAAGGCAAAGCAGAAAGCTATGGCTGGGGGAGTAATTCAACACAGGAAGCGCAGTTCTCCGTACTCGATGCCATCACCGCCAGCGAGCTGATTAACGATATTGAAGCCCTGTTTGAATAAGGAAAGAGCATGGACAAGGAATTACCGTGGCTGGCGGATAACGCCCAACTGGAACTGAAATATAAAAAAGGCAAAACACCACTCAGCCATCGCAATTGGCCGGGCGAACCAGTGCCTGTTATCACTGAAAGCATCATTCAGACACTGGGTGATGAATTGCTACAAAAAGCTGAGAAGAAAAAAAACATTGTCTGGCGTTATGAGAATTTTTCACTGGAGTGGCAGTCCGCCATTACGCAGGCCATCAACTTGATCGGCGAACACAAACCCTCAATCCCGGCCCAGACAATGGCGGCGCTAGTCTGTATCGCGCAAAATGACAGCCAACAGTTGCTCGACGAAATCGTCCAACAAGAGGGGCTGGAATATGCGACTGAGGTGGTGATTGCACGCCAGTTTATTACACGATGTTATGAGAGTGATCCTCTGGTAGTCACATTGCAGTATCAGAACGAGGACTATGGCTATGGTTATCGCTCAGAAACCTATAACGAATTCGATCTCCGACTGCGTAAGCATCTCTCTCTGGCAGAGGAAAGCTGCTGGCAGCGTTGCGCCGACAAACTCATTGCCACACTGCCAGGAATAACCAAAGTTCGCCGCCCTTTTATTGCGCTGATCCTCCCCGAAAAACCAGAAATCGCCAATGAGTTGGTAAGCCTTGAATGCCCGCGGACTCATTTTCATTCTAAGGAGTGGTTAAAAGTTGTTGCTAATGACCCCACAGCGGTGAGAAAACTCGAACGCTACTGGAGCCAGGATATATTTAGCGATCGAGAAGCCAGCTACATGTCGCATGAAAACCACTTCGGCTACGCGGCCTGCGCCGCCCTTTTGCGCGAACAAGGACTGGCAGGCGATTCGCGCCTCGCGATATATGCCCATAAAGAAGATTGCGGCAGTCTGCTGGTACAAATTAACCATCCGCAAGTCATCCGCACCTTGCTGTTAGTTGCTGATAAAAACAAACCCAGCCTGCAACGTGTGGCTAAATACAGTAAAAACTTCCCCCATGCGACACTCGCCGCACTGGCAGAACTGCTGGCGTTAAAAGAACCACCAGCCCGCCCAGGTTATCCAATCATCGAAGACAAAAAGCTGCCTGCACAGCAAAAAGCACGCGATGAATACTGGCGTACGCTGTTACAAACGCTGATAGCATCGCAGCCACAACTAGCAGAAAGGGTGATGCCGTGGTTAAGTACTCAAGCCAGGGCAGTGCTGAATAGTTATTTATCGGCACCGCCAAAACCGGTTATTGATAGCACCGATAACAGCAGTCTGCCTGAAATGCTCGTTTCACCACCGTGGCGTAGTAAGAAAAAAATGACAGCTCCACGTCTTGATTTGGCACCGCTCGAATTAACTCCGCAAATTTACTGGCAACCAGGCGAACAAGAGAGGCTTGCCGCCACTGAGTCTGCCCGTTATTTCAGCACGGAATCTCTTGCGGAACGCATGGAACAAAAAAGTGGACGAGTTGTATTACAGGAACTGGGTTTTGGGGATGATGTATGGCTGTTTCTGAATTATATACTCCCCGGAAAACTGGATGCTGCACGCAATTCACTCATTGTTCAGTGGCATTACTACCAGGGGCGGGTTGAAGAGATCCTGAATGGCTGGAACTCCCCGCAAGCACAATTAGCAGAACAGGCGCTCCGCAGCGGTCACATAGAAGCGTTAATTAACATATGGGAAAATGACAACTTCTCACGTTATCGTCCGGAAAAGAGTGTCTGGAACCTGTATTTATTGGCACAGTTGCCGCGTGAGATGGCTTTGACCTTCTGGCTGCGTATCATTGAGAAAAAGCATCTGTTCGCGGGTGAGGACTATTTTCTCAGTATCCTCGGATTGGATGCGCTACCAGGTCTGCTGTTGGCTTTTTCACATCGTCCAAAAGAAACATTTCCGTTAATTTTAAATTTTGGCGCAACAGAACTGGCGCTGCCTGTTGCCCGCGTCTGGCGACGTTTCGCGGCGCAGCGTGATCTGGCTCGCCAGTGGATTTTACAATGGCCGGAACATACGGCTAGTGCACTTATCCCTCTTGTCTTTACCAAACCCAGCGATAATAGCGAAGCCGCATTACTTGCCCTGCGTTTACTGTACGAACAGGGACATGGCGAATTGCTACAAACCGTGGCAAACCGCTGGCAGCGTACAGATGTATGGTCTGCCCTGGAGCAGTTGCTTAAACAGGGTCCAATGGACATTTACCCGGCACGCATTCCAAAAGCCCCTGATTTCTGGCATCCGGCAATGTGGTCCAGGCCGCGCCTTATCACTAATAATCAACCTGTTACCGGTGACGCTCTGGAAATTATCGGCGAAATGCTGCGCTTTACCCAGGGGGGACGTTTTTATAGCGGGCTGGAACAACTGAAAACGTTCTGCCAGCCACAAACGCTGGCAGCTTTTGCCTGGGATCTCTTCACTGCGTGGCAACAAGCTGGTGCCCCCGCAAAAGACAACTGGGCATTTCTGGCGTTAAGTCTCTTTGGTGACGAAAGCACGGCACGGGATCTGACGACACAGATCCTCGCCTGGCCACAAGAAGGCAAATCTGCCCGTGCTGTCAGCGGCCTGAACATCCTTACCCTGATGAATAATGATATGGCGCTGATACAGCTGCATCATATATCGCAACGGGCTAAATCCCGCCCCTTACGTGATAACGCGGCGGAATTTCTTCAGGTGGTCGCAGAAAATCGCGGGCTAAGCCAGGAAGAGCTAGCGGACAGATTAGTCCCAACCCTGGGCCTTGATGATCCGCAGGCGTTGAGTTTTGATTTTGGTCCCCGGCAGTTTACCGTTCGCTTCGATGAAAACCTCAACCCGGTTATCTTTGATCAGCAAAACGTTCGCCAGAAAAGCGTTCCCCGGTTGCGCGCCGATGACGATCAACTGAAAGCGCCCGAGGCACTGGCCCGACTAAAAGGGCTAAAAAAAGATGCTACTCAGGTGAGCAAAAACCTGCTCCCGCGTCTTGAAGCTGCCCTACGTACCACCCGACGCTGGTCGCTGGCAGATTTTCATACTCTGTTTGTTAATCATCCCTTTACCCGCCTGGTTACCCAGCGATTAATATGGGGCGTGTATCCGGCAAATGAACCGCGTCGTTTACTCAACGCCTTTCGTGTGGCCGCAGAGGGGGAGTTCTGCAATGCGCAGGATGAGCCAATTGACCTGCCTGCGGATGCTCTGATTGGCATTGCCCACCCGTTAGAAATGACAGCAGAAATGCGCAGTGAATTTGCCCAGCTTTTTGCCGATTACGAAATTATACCGCCACTTCGCCAGTTGACACGGCGCACGGTGCTGCTCACGCCTGACGAGTCAGCCAGTAATAGTTTGAATCGCTGGGAAGGTAAATCTGCTACCGTTGGGCAACTTATGGGAATGCGATACAAAGGCTGGGAGTCAGGCTATGAGGACGCATTTGTCTATGACCTGGGTGAGTACCGGCTGGTCCTTAAGTTTTCACCCGGTTTTAACCACTACAATGTTGATAGCAAAGCGCTAATGAGCTTCCGTTCTCTTCGAGTGTACAGTGACAATAAATCCGTCACTTTTGCCGAACTTGATGTGTTTGATTTGAGTGAGGCGTTAAGCGCACCTGACGTCATTTTCCATTAAAACACAGCGGGCAGTGATGCAACTGCCCGTTATCAACACGACTTACCAGCGGGGAAAGCGATGATCGTGCAAAAAGAGCTGGTTGCTATTTACGATTATGAGGTCCCTGTACCTGAAGATCCGTTTTCCTTCAGACTTGAGATCCATAAATGCTCTGAATTATTTACAGGTTCCGTCTATCGACTGGAGCGATTCCGGCTACGTCCAACATTTCATCAACGTGATCGAGAAGATGCTGACCCGCTAATAAATGATGCGTTGATTTATATAAGAGATGAGTGTATTGATGAGCGGAAATTACGAGGTGAATCACCTGAAACTGTAATAGCAATTTTTAATCGTGAACTACAGAATATATTCAACCAAGAAATAGAATAATATACTCTAGATAATTAAAGTCGCAGCACATGCAACTTGAAGTATGACGAGTATAGCTTTCTTAAAGGGGGAAACGGTATTCCCCCTTAGATGCGTTTCAATTTGCCCGTTACTTCAACAAATCAATCAACCGTAACAGAGCCACTAATAACTCCAGTACGGCAATGAGCACGGTTAACTTTTGTGTCAGCGTGTCCATCCGCTCTCCTTATTAAGGAGCGCAACACCAGCACCTTACCCTTACACTGCCTGTTGATACTGGTTTACGTATGTTGGTACGAAACGTTGCTCTCCGGATCAGGGCACCGCCTGCGGCACCACCCGTCCGGCAGCCAGGACTTAAAATTGGTCCGATCCGGCACAACCTCCCAACGGGCAGGATTATAAATCTCACTCACTGAATTGCAATGGAGTGTGGATATGGTTATAATTTATTCGTTGGTACGAAATGTTGCACAATCAGCAAGTTAGCGTCACTGTAGTAAATAAAAGAACCTGCCTCACCAGCAGGTTTTTTTATTTTCTGCGATCTACTTTCCAGATATTTTTTGCCAATAGCCCAACATAAATATTCACATCCCGGTCAAATGGTGCGTTGAATATAAAATCGATGAATTTATAAATAAAAATGAGTTATATGATGAATTAATAAAAACAGTAATCATTTTATTAAAGGGGGAAGCGGTTTTCCCCCTTAGATGCGTTTCAATTTGCCCGTTACTTCAACAAATCAATCAACCGTAACAGAGCCACTAATAACTCCAGTACGGCAATGAGCACGGTTAACTTTTGTGTCAGCGTGTCCATCCGCTCTCCTTATTAAGGAGCGCAACACCAGCACCTTACCCTTACACTGCCTGTCGATACTGGTTTACGTATGTTGGACCACGATGTTGCACTCCGGATCAGGGCACCACCTGCAGCACCCCCCGTCCGGTAGCCAGGACTTGAAATAGGTTCGATCCGGCGCAACGTCCCAACGGTCTGGATTATAAATCTCATTATCTTAATTGCAACGGGGTCCAGCCGTGGTTATAATTCGTTCGTTGGAACACGATGTTGCACAGGCTGTGGTGTTAGGCCTGAAAATAGTAAATAAAAGAACCTGCCTCACCAGCAGGTTTTTTTATTTACTGCGATCTGCTTTCCAGATATTTTTTGCTCAAACAACTAATGCGCCAAACATTTATTGCGCGTAAAATATCGTTTATTTCATTAATACATTTCAGGGATGAATATATGTCACCGCAGAATAATCATCTGCAGCGTCCGCCTGCTGCTGTGTTATACGCCGATGAACTGGCAAAATTAAAACAAAATGATAACGCTCCTTGCCCGCCCGGTTGGCAGTTAAGTTTGCCTGCGGCCCGTGCTTTTATCCTTGGCGATAGCGCGCAAAATATTAGCCGTAAAGTGGTGATTAGTCCCTCCGCTGTCGAACGTATGTTAGTCACTCTTGCCACCGGACGCGGTTTGATGTTGGTGGGGGAACCTGGCACCGCAAAATCTCTCCTGTCTGAATTACTGGCAACCGCTATTAGCGGCGATGCCGGGTTAACCATCCAGGGCGGCGCATCTACCACTGAAGATCAAATCAAGTACGGCTGGAACTACGCTCTGCTTATCAATCATGGCCCATCAACGGAAGCGCTGGTCCCTGCCCCGCTTTACCAGGGAATGCGCGACGGCAAAATCGTCCGTTTCGAAGAGATAACGCGTACACCGCTGGAAGTACAAGACTGTCTGTTAGGTATGCTTTCTGACAGGGTGATGACGGTGCCGGAACTCACCGGTGAAGCCAGTCAGCTCTATGCGCGGGAAGGCTTTAATATTATTGCCACTGCCAATACCCGCGATCGCGGCGTCAATGAGATGAGTGCCGCGCTAAAGCGTCGCTTCGATTTTGAAACCGTCTTTCCGATTATGGATTTCGCCCAGGAGCTGGAGCTTGTCGCCAGTGCTTCGGCGCGTTTGCTGGCCCATAGCGGTATTCCGCATAAAGTGCCTGACGCGGTACTGGAGTTACTGGTCCGCACCTTCCGCGATCTGCGTGCCAACGGCGAAAAGAAAACGTCAATGGATACACTAACAGCGATTATGTCCACCGCTGAAGCCGTGAACGTGGCCCACGCCGTAGGCGTCCGCGCCTGGTTTTTAGCGAATCGCGCAGGTGAGCCAGCCGACCTGGTGGACTGCATTGCCGGAACCATCGTCAAAGATAACGAAGAAGATCGCGCTCGTCTGCGCCGTCACTTCGAACAACGAGTCGCCACACATAAAGAAGCTCACTGGCAGGCTTATTATCAAGCCCGCCACCGCCTGCCGTGAGGAAAGATGCATGAGCGAGCCGTTAATTGTCGGCATCCGGCATCATAGTCCGGCCTGCGCCCGGCTGGTGAAATCGTTAATCGAAAGCCAGCGGCCACGATACGTATTGATTGAAGGCCCGGCTGATTTTAATGACCGGGTAGACGAACTGTTTTTAGCCCACCAGCTTCCGGTAGCTATTTACAGTTATTGCCAGTATCAGGACGGTGCAGCCCCCGGGCGTGGTGCCTGGACGCCATTTGCTGAATTTTCGCCGGAGTGGCAGGCGCTACAAGCCGCACGTCGTATTCAGGCACAAACTTACTTCATCGATTTGCCTTGCTGGGCGCAGAGTGAAGAAGTGGACGATTCGCCTGATACGCAAGAGGAAAGCCAGGCCTTGCTGCTGCGTGCCACCCGCATGGATAACAGCGACACCCTGTGGGATCACTTGTTCGAAGATGAAAGCCAGCAAACTGCATTACCCTCTGCACTGGCGCACTATTTTGCCCAACTGCGGGGCGACTCCCCCGGAGATGCTCTCAATCGTCTGCGCGAAGCCTTTATGGCCCGCTGGATTGGATGGGCGATGCAGCAAAATAATGGCGACGTGTTAGTTGTCTGCGGTGGCTGGCACGCTCCGGTACTGGCAAAAATGTGGCGCGAATGCCCGCAGGAAATTAACACGCCAGAATTGCCGTCGCTGGCAGATGCCGTTACAGGTTGTTATCTCACCCCCTACAGTGAAAAGCGCCTTGATGTGCTGGCAGGATACCTTTCCGGAATGCCTGCCCCGGTCTGGCAAAACTGGTGCTGGCAGTGGGGCTTACAGCAGGCGGGAGAACAACTGCTAAAAACGGTTCTCACCCGTTTGCGCCAGCACAAGTTGCCTGCTTCGACCGCGGATATGGCTGCCGCTCATCTGCATGCGATGGCACTGGCACAGTTGCGCGGTCATACACTACCGTTACGCACTGACTGGCTGGATGCCATAGCAGGATCGCTGATTAAAGAAGCCCTGAATGCGCCGTTGCCGTGGAGCTATCGCGGCGTTATTCATCCCGACACCGATCCGATTCTGCTAACGTTGATAGACACATTAGCGGGTGACGGATTCGGTAAACTTGCCCCTTCTACGCCACAACCTCCTCTGCCAAAAGATGTCACCTGCGAACTGGAACGTACCGCAATCTCCCTTCCGGCGGAGCTTACCTTAAATCGCTTTAACCCCAATGGACTAGCGCAAAGTCAGGTGTTACATCGGCTGGCAATACTGGAGATCCCAGGGATTGTGCGCCAGCAGGGAAGCACACTGACACTTGCAGGCAACGGTGAAGAACACTGGAAATTAACCCGCCCGCTTAGCCAGCATGCGGCATTGATTGAGGCCGCCTGCTTTGGTGCCACACTCCAGGAAGCCGCACGCCATAAATTAGAAGCCGATATGCTGGACGCGGGTGGAATCGGCAGTATCACCACATGTCTTAGCCAAGCGGCGTTAGCGGGTCTGGCGTCCTTCAGTCAACAATTACTGGAGCAACTCACATTATTAATCGCCCAGGAAAATCAATTTGCCGAAATGGGCCAGGCGCTGGAAGTGCTATATGCCTTATGGCGGCTGGATGAAATTAGCGGTATGCAAGGCGCGCAGATATTACAAACGACGTTATGCGCGGCTATCGATCGCACGCTGTGGCTGTGTGAATCTAACGGCAGACCGGATGAAAAGGAGTTTCACGCTCACCTGCATAGCTGGCAAGCGCTTTGCCATATTCTGCGCGATCTACATAGCGGCGTTAATTTATCCGGCGTTTCGCTTTCTGCGGCGGTAGCCTTACTGGAGCGACGCAGTCAGGCGATTCATGCCCCGGCGCTGGATCGCGGCGCGGTTCTTGGCGCACTAATGCGTCTGGAACATCCCAACGCCAGTGCCGAAGCGGCGCTGACGATGCTGGCGCAGTTATCCCCGGCACAATCCGGCGAGGCGCTGCAAGGTTTGCTGGCATTAGCCCGTCATCAACTGGCCTGTCAGCCGACATTTATCGCCGGTTTCAGCAGTCATTTAAATCAACTAAGTGATGCCGATTTTATCAATGCCCTGCCCGATTTACGCGCGGCGATGGCCTGGCTACCGCCACGAGAACGCGGAACGCTGGCGCATCAGGTGCTTGAGCATTATCAACTGGCGCAACTTCCCGTTTCGGCACTGCAAATGCCGTTGCATTGTCCACCGCAAGCCATTGCACATCATCAACAACTCGAACAGCAGGCACTGGCATCGCTGCAACACTGGGGAGTTTTCCATGTCTAAACTGAACGATCTTCTGACCACCCGTGAGCTACAACGCTGGCGATTAATTCTTGGCGAAGCGGCAGAAACGACGCTTTGTGGGCTGGATGACAACGCCCGGCAGATAGATCACGCGCTGGAGTGGCTGTATGGGCGCGATCCTGAACGACTCCAGCGTGGTGAACGCTCTGGTGGATTAGGTGGCTCAAATCTCACCACTCCTGAGTGGATCAACAGTATCCACACGCTGTTTCCGCAACAGGTGATTGAGCGGCTGGAAAGCGATGCCGTACTGCGCTACGGCATTGAAGATGTGGTGACAAATCTCGACGTGCTGGAACGTATGCAGCCTTCCGAAAGCCTGCTACGCGCCGTTTTGCACACCAAACATCTGATGAATCCCGAAGTACTGGCTGCCGCCCGCCAGATAGTGCGCCAGGTTGTTGAAGAAATTATGGCGCGACTGGCAAAGGAAGTTCGCCAGGCTTTTTCTGGTGTCCGCGATCGCCGTCGCCGTTCATTTATTCCACTGGCGCGAAACTTTGTTTTCAAAAGTACTCTGCGCGCCAACCTGCAACACTGGCACCCGCAACACGGCAAGTTGTATATCGAATCCCCCCGCTTTAACAGCCGCATTAAACGCCAAAGCGAACAATGGCAACTGGTCTTACTGGTTGATCAAAGCGGATCGATGGTCGATTCGGTGATCCACTCTGCGGTGATGGCGGCCTGTTTGTGGCAGTTACCCGGCATTCGTACCCATCTGGTGGCGTTTGACACAAGCGTCGTTGATCTCACGGCAGACGTTGCCGATCCGGTAGAGTTATTAATGAAAGTACAGTTGGGCGGCGGGACCAATATCGCCAGTGCCGTGGAGTATGGTCGGCAACTTATTGAACAACCAGCGAAAAGCGTCATTATCCTCGTGAGCGATTTTTACGAAGGGGGTTCATCATCATTACTGACGCATCAGGTGAAAAAGTGTGTCCAGAGCGGCATCAAAGTGCTGGGACTGGCAGCGCTCGATAGCACAGCAACACCTTGCTATGACCACGATACGGCCCAGGCGCTGGTAAATGTCGGCGCACAAATAGCCGCCATGACACCGGGCGAGCTGGCATCATGGCTTGCGGAGAATCTTCAGTCATGAATTCACTACGTCCGGAATTATTAGAACTGACACCGCAGGCCCTGACGGCGTTAAGCAATGCCGGTTTTGTTAAGCGCAGTCTTAAGGAACTGGAAAATGGCAACGTCCCGGAAATCAGCCATGAGAACAGCGCTTTAATCGCCACCTTCAGTGACGGTGTCCGTACCCAGCTGGCGAACGGCCAGGCACTGAAAGAGGCTCAGTGCAGCTGCGGGGCCAGCGGTATGTGCCGTCATCGCGTGATGCTTGTGTTAAGTTATCAACGACTTTGTACTACCGCCCAGCCTACGGAAAAAGAAGAAGCGTGGGATCCGGCAATCTGGCTGGAAGAACTGGCTACCCTGCCCGATGCCACCCGCAAACGCGCGCAGGCGCTGGTCGCTAAAGGCATCACCATTGAGTTGTTCTGTGCGCCGGGCGAAATTCCCTCTGCCCGCTTACCGATGAGCGATGTGCGTTTTTATTCCCGTAGCAGTATTCGTTTCGCCCGTTGTGATTGTATTGAAGGCACACTTTGCGAACATGTCGTACTGGCTGTGCAGGCCTTCGTCGAGGCCAAAGCGCAGCAAGCAGAATTTAACCATTTAATCTGGCAGATGCGCAGCGAACACGTCACATCATCTGACGATCCGTTTGCCAGCGAAGAAGGCCAAACGTGTCGTCAATATGTTCAGCAATTAAGCCAGGCATTATGGCTTGGCGGCATCAGCCAGCCGCTTATTCACTACGAGGCAGCATTCAACCGCGCATTGCAGGCGGCAGAGGCCTGCAACTGGCGCTGGGTGAGTGAATCACTACGACAGCTACGGGCAAGCGTTGATGCCTTCCACACTCGCGCCAGCCACTATCATGCCGGAGAATGCTTACGTCAGCTTGCGGCATTAAACAGTCGATTAAATTGCGCACAAGAGATGGCCCGGCGCGACAGTGTTGGTGAAGTTCCTCCTGTGCCGTGGCGCACGGTCGTTGGCTCTGGCATTGCCGGAGAAGCAAAGCTTGATCATCTGCGGCTGGTGTCTTTAGGTATGCGTTGCTGGCAGGATATTGAGCATTATGGTTTACGCATCTGGTTTACCGATCCCGACACCGGCAGTATTTTGCACCTTTCGCGCAGTTGGCCGCGAAGTGAACAGGAAAACTCACCGGCAGCTACGCGTCGGCTGTTTAGTTTTCAGGCTGGCGCACTGGCGGGTGGGCAAATTGTTTCACAAGCAGCAAAACGCAGTGCCGATGGCGAGCTGCTGTTAGCTACCCGCAACCGCTTAAGCAGCGTTGTGCCGCTGTCGCCTGATGCCTGGCAAATGTTGAGCGCGCCGTTACGCCAGCCGGGCATTGTGGCTTTGCGGGAATATTTACGCCAGCGTCCCCCCGCCTGCATACGGCCTCTTAATCAGGTCGATAACTTATTTATTCTGCCGGTCGCTGAGTGTATTTCGCTCGGTTGGGATAGCAGCCGCCAGACGCTGGATGCGCAGGTAATCAGCGGCGAAGGTGAAGATAATCTCCTGACGTTATCCCTTCCGGCATCTGCCTGTTCTCCTTTTGCCGTTGAACGCATGGCGGCGCTTTTGCAACAAACAGACGACCCCGTGAGTCTGGTTTCTGGCTTTGTCAGTTTTGTTGATGGGCAATTGACACTGGAACCACGGGTGATGATGACAAAAACCCGCGCCTGGGCGCTGGACGCGGAAACTGCGCCTGTGGCACCGCTACCTTCTGCCAGCGTTTTGCCTGTGCCGTCTACCGCTCATCAGTTGCTGATGCGCTGCCAGGCGTTACTTATTCAACTGCTCCATAACGGCTGGCGCTATCAGGAACAGAGCGCTATTAGTCAGGCAGAGTTGCTGGCGAATGACCTCTCCGCGGTCGGTTTTTATCGGCTGGCACATGTGTTGGGACAATTTCGTAATACAGAAAGCGAGGCACGGGTAGAAGCAATGAATAACGGTGTTTTACTTTGCGAACAATTATTCCCCATGCTTCAGCAACAAGGATGAAATAGTGCTTTTTACTAAGAGTTCTACTCCAGTTCCGGACTGCTCACGTCACGGTATTAGGCATATTCTATATAGCCCCTGGTGAGAGTCACCAGTTTCTTGATTAAATAAAATGGAGTTTTACATGAAGGCTTTCAATAAGCTGTTTTCCCTCGTTGTTGCATCTGTTCTGGTTTTCTCTCTTGCTGGCTGCGGTGACAAAGAAGAATCGAAGAAATTCAGCGCCAATCTGAACGGCACTGAAATTGCCATTACCTATGTCTACAAAGGTGACAAGGTGCTTAAGCAATCTTCTGAAACCAAAATTCAATTTGCTTCTATTGGTGCAACCACCAAAGAAGACGCTGCCAAGACACTTGAGCCGTTAAGCGCCAAATACAAAAACATCGCGGGTGTTGAAGAAAAATTAACCTATACAGATACCTACGCGCAGGAAAACGTGACTATCGATATGGAAAAAGTGGATTTTAAAGCCCTGCAGGGTATTTCAGGAATCAACGTTTCTGCTGAAGATGCCAAAAAAGGTATCACTATGGCGCAAATGGAACTGGTGATGAAAGCCGCTGGTTTTAAAGAAGTGAAATAATCGGTTGGCGGTCATGCTCTAAACATGACCGCCAATTTTTTAGCCTTTTTTCACATGCTGGCGCGCTGCCAGTCCACGCAGAAAATAACGTAAAAATTGATCGCCGCATTCGCGGAAGTTTTTATGATCCGGTGCACGCATCATCGCTGTAATTTCCGGCATCGAAACGCGGAACTGCTGTTCGGTGAGGATAGCCAGAATGTCATCGGTTTTCAGCGAAAACGCGATGCGTAATTTTTTCAGCACGATGTTGTTATTAATGCGACGTTCCGGCTCCAGTGCCGGAGCAGACTCATCCTTGCCGCGTTTTTCATAAATCAGGCCATTGAGGAATGACGACAAAACAATGTCCGGACAACGCTGAAAACCCTCTTCGTCTTCTTTACGTAGCCAGACGGCGATCTGTTCCGCGGTGGCTTCGACATTACCCAGCGCCAGAATACGCACCAGGTCATTATTATTGGCTTTCAAAATGTAGCGCACGCTGCGCAGAATATCGTTACTTAGCATGAGGCCTTCAGGTGTTGATGAGGCAAAAAGCCATTTTAGCAGTCTTTTACAGGCCAATCGCCTCTTTTAAGCTTTTCAGATAACGGCGGCTGACCGGCACGGTTAAGCCATTACGCAAAATCAACTCGGCCTGGCCGTTATCTTCCAGACGAATCTCCTGTAAATGCGCGAGGTTAACCAGATACTGACGATGGCAGCGCAGTAGTGGTGTACGACTTTCCAGGGTACGTAATGTCAATTCGGTAAAGCCCTCTTTCCCTTCGTGGCTGGTAACGTAGACACCGCTCATCCGACTGCTGACAAATGCCACATCTTTCATTTGCAGCAAATAAATCCGACTATGCCCCGTACAAGGGATAAATTTCAGCGCCTGTTGATTTTCCGGTAACAGCGAAACATCCTGCTTGCTGCGTTCCTGACGCAAACGCGCCAGCGTTTTCTCCAGTCGCGCTTCATCAATTGGCTTCAGCAGATAATCAAAGGCATGTTCTTCAAAGGCTTTAATAGCGTATTCGTCAAACGCGGTGAGAAAAACAATATACGGACGATGTTCCGGGTCGAGCATCCCCACCATTTCCAGACCACTGATGCGCGGCATCTGGATATCGAGAAACAGCACATCCGGGCGCAGTTTATGCACCGCGCCGATCCCTTCCACGGCGTTTGAACACTCTCCAACGATTTCAATATCGCTCTGCTCCTGCAAAAATACGCGCAGGTTCTCCCGTGCTAACGGTTCATCATCGACAATTAAGACTTTAATCATGCCTCGTCCCTCCATGGTAGTCGTAACGTTATTCGGGTGTAACTATCAGGCTCACAGGCGACGCTTATTCCATAGTCATCGCCAAACCGTTCACGTAAACGCTTATCCACCAGATTCATCCCCAGCCCACTGGCATTGGTTACCGGTTGATACAAACCGGCATTGTCTTCGATCTCCAGCATCAAATGTTGCCCCTCACGTCGGGCGCTGATTGCCACTCGCCCTGTATCCAGCAGTTGTGATGTCCCATGTTTAATGGCGTTTTCCACTATCGGTTGCAGGGTAAACGCGGGCAATTGCTGCTGGGATAATTCTTGCGGAATAGCAATGTTGACCTGCAACCGCGACTGGAAGCGCGCCTTTTCAATTTGCAGATAAGCGTTCACATGTTCAATTTCGTCGGCGAGAGTAACAAACTCCGAAGGCCGCTTTAAGTTTTTGCGGAAAAAAGTGGAAAGATACTGCACCAGCTGGCTGGCCTGTTCGCTGTCGCGGCGGATCACCGCTTTAATGGTGTTAAGCGCATTAAACAAAAAATGAGGATTCACCTGGGCGTGAAGCAGTTTGATTTCTGACTGGGTGAGCATCGCTTTTTGCCGCTCATATTGCCCGGCAAGAATCTGCGCCGAAAGCAGTTGCGCAATCCCCTCGCCCAGCGTGCGGTTTATTGAACTGAATAAACGGTTTTTGGCTTCATACAATTTGATGGTGCCCATCACGCGCTGATTTTCGCCACGCAACGGAATTACCAGCGTCGACCCCAGTTTGCATTGCGGATGCAAAGAGCAACGATAAGGTACTTCGTTGCCATCAGCGTAGACCACTTCACCGGTTTCAATCGCTTTTAAGGTGTAAGTCGAAGAAATCGGTTTGCCGGGTAAATGGTGGTCGTCACCAATTCCGGTAAAGGCCAGCAATTTCTCTCGATCGGTAATCGCGACTGCACCAATATCCAGCTCCTGATACAGCACCTGAGCCACTTTCATGCTGTTCACTTCGTTAAACCCCTGTCGCAAAATGCCTTCCGTCGAGGCTGCCACTTTCAGCGCAGTGGCAGAAAAAGCAGAAGTGTATTTTTCAAACATCGCGCGTTTATCGAGCAATATACGCATAAACAGCGCCGCGCCGACGGTATTGGTGACCATCATTGGTGCAGCAATATTACTCACCAGACGCACCGCATCTTCATAAGGTCGGGCGATCGCAAGGATGATCAGCATTTGCACCATTTCAGCGACGAACGTGACGGCACCGGCGGTAATGGGGTTAAAGACTTTATCAGTGCGCCCGCGACGGATCAGGATGCTGTGTACCAGGCCGCCGAGCAATCCTTCAACGATGGTTGAGATCATGCAACTTAGCGCGGTCATGCCCCCCATCGAATATCGATGTAAGCCGCCGGTCAGACCAACCAGCCCACCGACGACCGGACCGCCGAGTAAGCCGCCCATTACCGCGCCTATCGCACGGGTATTGGCAATAGAATCGTCAATGTGCAACCCAAACCAGGTGCCCATGATGCAGAAGATGGAAAAGACGATGTAGCAGAGAAATTTATGCGGCAGACGAACCGTGACCTGCATTAACGGTATGAATAATGGCGTTTTACTCATTAACCACGCAATGACTAAAAAAACGCACATCTGCTGAAGCAGCAGCAACACCAGATTAAAATCGTACATACCCGCAAACCACACTTCCCTTTAAAACGCGTAACATACATTGCCTGCGTTTAACTTTCTTTGAACTCTTGCAGAAAAATGAGAATTCGTGAGTACGATCACTCAAAATCGCCTGGCAAAAATAAAATCACCCTATAGATGCACAAAAAACGGGCAAAACTACCTGGTTCGCAAAACTGCGTCTAAAGTTAAACCGGGACCTCGCGAGCAAGGGTGAGACGATGGCGCTTTACACAATTGGTGAAGTGGCGTTGCTTTGTGATATTAACCCTGTCACGTTACGCGCGTGGCAGAGGCGTTACGGGTTGCTGAAACCGCAACGGACAGACGGCGGTCATCGACTGTTCAACGATGCCGATATTGACCGGATCCGCGAGATCAAACGCTGGATCGACAACGGCGTGCAGGTCAGCAAAGTTAAAATGCTGCTCAGTAATGAAAATGTTGATGTGCAGAACGGCTGGCGCGATCAGCAAGAAACATTACTGACCTACCTGCAAAGCGGCAATCTGCATAGCCTGCGAACGTGGATCAAAGAGCGCGGTCAGGATTACCCCGCCCAGACACTCACCACACATCTGTTTATTCCTCTGCGCCGACGGCTTCAGTGCCAACAACCGACTCTCCAGGCGCTGCTGGCGATCCTCGACGGCGTACTGATCAACTACATCGCCATTTGTCTGGCTTCGGCACGTAAAAAACAGGGTAAAGATGCGCTGGTGGTTGGCTGGAATATTCAGGATACCACCCGTCTGTGGCTGGAGGGCTGGATTGCCAGTCAACAAGGATGGCGCATTGATGTCCTCGCCCACTCGCTCAATCAACTACGCCCTGAACTATTCGAAGGCCGTACATTGCTGGTGTGGTGCGGTGAAAATCGAACCTCCGCCCAACAGCAGCAACTCACCAGTTGGCAAGAACAAGGCCATGATATTTTCCCACTCGGCATTTAATGATTCGTTAACAAATGCGCTTTACTGTACAATCCTTTCGTTAACATAAGGAGTGCAATATGCGCATAGCTAAAATTGGGGTCATCGCCCTGTTCCTGTTTATGGCGTTAGGCGGAATTGGTGGCGTCATGCTCGCAGGTTATACCTTTATTTTGCGTGCTGGCTAAGCGCCTGCACCAGCCTTTCAAACAGGCGGTCTGCGATGATCGCCGCCAGTGCCACCAGTAACGCCCCCTGGATCACATACGCGGTATTAAATCCGCTAAGCCCGATGATGATGGGCGTACCCAGCGTGCTGGCCCCTACCGTTGAGGCGATCGTCGCCGTACCAATGTTGATAATCACCGAAGTTCGCACGCCCGCCAGAATCACCGGAGCCGCCAGCGGTAGCTCGACCTTACGCAGTCGCTGACCACGACTCATTCCCATACCTTTCGCAACTTCTGTCACGCTGGCATCAATCGCTCCCAGCCCGGCAAGTGTCGCCTGCAGGACGGGCAGCACACCGTAAAGGATCAAGGCGATAATCGCTGGTTGCAGACCAAAGCCGATCACCGGAACGGCAATCGCCAGCACTGCGACAGGCGGAAAAGTCTGTCCAACGGCGGCAATAGTTTCCACCAGTGGGCGAAATTCCGCGCCCCACGGGCGAGTGACAGCAATTCCGGCACCAGTGCCAATGATCACCGCAAACAAACTCGAAATTCCCACCAGCCAGAAATGAGCCAGTGCCAGAGCTGCAAAACTTTCTTGCTGATAAACGGGTCGTGGCAGTTGTGGGAACAAGGCAGCAAACAGCGGCTGGCTGTAAGGCAGCCAGAAAATCAGTGCCACAAACAAAGCAATGAGCCAGAACAGCGGATCGCGCAACATCTTCATACGCTTACGCCTCCTCCAGCAGATCCTGAAAATGCAGCGTGCCGCAAGGCTGGCCCTGCGTGTTCACCACCGGCAGCACCTCGCATCCCCGCGCGACAAACAGGGAGAGCGCATCGCGTAGCGTCATCTCTTCTGCCAGTGCCTCACCTTCTGCCCGTTCTTCGCGACGCACGTAATCCGCCACACTACGTAACGAAAGCAGGCGCACACCCAGTTCACTACGTCCAAAAAACTGGCGGACAAAATCATTCGCCGGACGAGTCAGCATCGTCAGCGGATTCCCCTGCTGCACCACTTCACCGTGATCCATCAATACCAGATGTTCTGCCAGCCTTAGCGCCTCATCAATATCATGAGTGACCAGCACAATAGTGCGCCCCAGCAAACGGTGAATGCGCGTCATCTCTTGTTGCAACGCGCCGCGCGTTACCGGGTCCAGTGCGCCAAAAGGTTCATCCATCAGTAAGACTTGCGGATCGGCAGCCAGTGCGCGCGCCACTCCCACACGTTGCTGCTGACCACCGGAAAGCTGATGCGGATAACGCTCACGCAAATTTGACTCCAGCCCCAGTAGCGTCATTAATTCGTCGATACGATCGTCAATCCGTGCCCGCGACCATTTTTGTAATTGCGGCACGGTAGCGATGTTTTGCGCCACGCTCCAGTGGTGGAACAGGCCAATAGATTGAATGGCATAGCCCATCCGGCGGCGCAACTCCAGTACTGGCAGCGAGCGAATTTCTTCTCCGGCAAAGCGGATCTCTCCGCTGTCATGTTCCACCAGGCGGTTAATCATTTTCAAGGTGGTGGATTTGCCGGAGCCAGATGTGCCAATCAGCACCGAAAAACTCCCTTCCTGAAAATTGAGATTAAGATCGTTAACGGCTTTTTGTGCGCCAAACAGTTTGCTGACATGGCTAAATTCAATCATTACGTTTCACCTTCAGCAGTGCGATAAGCAAATCGAACAGGGCATCGATCAGCACCGCCAGAACAATTACCGGGATCACCCCCAGCAACACTAAATCAATGGCGCTGCTTAGCAGCCCCTGGAAAACCAGCGCACCAAAACCGCCTGCGCCGATTAACGCCGCAATCACCGCCATACCTACAGTTTGCACCATCACCACCCGCAGGCTGCGCAGAAATACCGGTAACGCCAGCGGTAACTGAACATGCAGGAAACGCTGCGCCCCGCTCATCCCCATCGCTCTGGCGCTCTCCAGCACATCGCGCGGGATCTGGTTCAAACCGACTACCACGCCGCGCACCAGCGGCAGCAAGGCATAGAGCACCAGCGCAATCAGTGCGGGTGTCATTCCGGTTCCTGCTATGCCGAGCTTCCCCAGCCACGGAAAGGCCGTAACCAGCGCGGCAAGCGGCGCAATCAACAGGCCAAAGAGCGCCACCGAAGGCACGGTCTGAATGACATTGAGCAGAGAAAAAATTGCCCCCTGCCGCGCAGTGGAAAAGTAGCACCAGATGCCCAACGGCACACCAATCACTAACGCAGGCAGCACCGCACCAAACAGCAACGTCAGATGTTGTGCCAGCGCGTCGTCAAACACATCCTGACGGTTGGCGTATTCTTTCATTAGTGAGAGATCGTTAAGCGTGCCGGAGTACAGCAACCACAGCGGAATAATGGCAATCTGCATATGCAACAACCAGCGCCACAGCGGATGCGTGGAGATTCGGCGGATGGCATCGCTACAGGCCAGCAATGCCAGCGCCGCAGCCAGCCAGAAACCACTGCCGAGGCTGGTACGCGCCAGCGCACTGCCATTTTGCGCCAGTTGTGTCGCCGCCTTTCCCGCGCCCCACACCAGCAATACGAAGACGAATTGCGCCAGAATGAGTGCACAAATGCTGCCTTTTTTACCGGGAATAAAACAGGCCGTCAGCCAGGCGCAACCAACGCCCACCAGCATCCAGATCGTTTGCGGCCACAGCTGCCAGAGATGACGCCCCTCACCCGAAACTAAACGATTAGGCGCGTAACTGATAAACGGCAGCGCCGCTGCGATTACCGTCAGCAACAGCAGCAGCGCCAGAACAGGATTAATACGTAGATAAGTCACGGGAAATTACTTCGTCCACCCTTTTTGTTTCAGGTAGTCGGCAGCCACTTTTTTGGCATCCAGTCCTTCAACTGCAATGCTGGCATTCAGTTGCTGCAATGTTTTTGCATCGAGGCTGGCGAAGACTGGCTTTAGCCACTGTGCCATTTGCGGATACTCCTTCAACACCGATTCACGCACCACTGGTGCAGGCGCATAGATAGGTTGCACGCCTTGCGGATCGCTTAAGGTTTGCAGCCCCAGCGCCGCTACCGGGCCGTCAGTGCCGTAAGCCATTGCAGCATTAACGCCAGAGGTTTGCTGGGCAGCGGCTTTGATCGTCACCGCCGTGTCGCCACCAGCCAGTGACAGCAACTGATCCTGACCGAGCTTAAAGCCATAGGCTTTTTCAAACGCGGGTAACGCATCGGCGCGTTCGATAAACTCTGCCGAGGCTGCCAGTTTGAAGGTGCCGCCCTCTTGCAGATAACGACTCAGGTCGGCAAGCGAAGTGAGTTTATTTTTCTCTGCCACATCCTGACGCACGGCGATAGTCCAGGTGTTATTTGCAGGCGCGGGCGTCAGCCAGATTAACTTGTTGTGCTCCGAATCGAGCTTTTTGACTTTCTCGTAACCTTGCTGCGCGTTTTTCCACGCTGCATCGTTTTCATCTTTAAAGAAGAAAGCGCCATTGCCGGTATATTCCGGATAGATATCCAGTTCACCGGAAGTAATCGCCCCGCGCACCACAGGAGTCGTTCCGAGTTGCACTTTATTCACCGTCGGTACGCCGTGGCTTTCCAGCACCTGCAAAATGATATTGCCGAGTAGCGCACCTTCGGTATCGATTTTTGAACCGACTTTAACGGGGGAAGCCGCCTGTAGCGGCAGGCTCACGGCTGCCAACATAACCAGTGAACCTGCCCAGAGCTTTAAGAGTGGCATGATGCTTTCCTCATTCTTTTACTGTTGTTTTCAGCGAATTAAGAGAAAAGCATAGTTGATAATGGCGGGGTTAGCTTGAGCGGAAGGATTCAGTTGCAGAATCAGATAAATACTTAAGAGGCATATTCGGTCCGGCGTTTCCTGCCGGATGCGGCGCGAGCGCCTTATCCGGCCTACAAAGGGCGCAAACGTCGCGCCCTTACTAAAGCATTACAGCAACTCAAACTCGCCTTTCTTAACGCGTGCGGAATCAGTGCCGATAAATACATTGAACTTGCCAGGCTCGGCGTCATATTTCATCTGTTGATTCCAGAACTTCAGCGCCTCAATATCGATCGGGAAGCTGACAGTCTGAGTTTCGCCCGGTTTCAGGGTGATTTTCTCAAAGCCTTTCAGCTGTTTCACAGGGCGACTCATGGAAGCCGTCACATCCTGCAAGTACATCTGCACTACCGTGGCCCCCTCGCGCTTACCGGTGTTCGTCACCTGCACGCTGGCAGTCACTTTGCCGTCACGCTTCATGGTCGGCGCAGAAAGTTTCACATCAGAGACGGTGAAAGTGGTGTAGCTCAGCCCATAGCCGAACGGATACAACGCCCCGTTAGCTTCATCAAAATAACGCGAAGTGTATTTGTTCGGCTTGTCGGCATTATACGGGCGACCGGTATTCAGATGGCTGTAGTACACCGGGATCTGCCCGACAGAACGCGGGAAGGACATTGGCAGCTTGCCGGACGGGTTGTAATCGCCAAACAATACATCGGCAATTGCATTACCGCCTTCAGTCCCCGCAAACCAGGTTTCCAGAATCGCATCAGCCTGCTGATCTTCTTTCACCAGCGCCAGCGGACGCCCGTTCATCAGCACCAGCACCAGCGGTTTACCGGTGGCTTTCAGCGCCGCAATCAAGTCACGTTGGCTTTGCGGAATAGTGATATCGGTCCGGCTGGAGGCTTCGTGCGCCATCCCCTGTGCTTCACCGACTACAGCCACCACCACATCAGATTGTTTCGCCGTCTGCACCGCTTCATCAATCATCTCTTGCGGCGAACGCGGATCGACTTTGACCGCTTCTTCATACTGATTCAGGAAATCGATAATGCCTTTGTCACTGGTAACGTTCGCCCCTTTGGCATACAGCACTTTACCGTTTTCACCGACGGCATTTTTGATCCCGGTCAGTACGGTCACGGATTGATCGGCAACACCGGCTGCGGACCAGCTGCCCATCACGTCACGTTTACTGTCCGCCAGTGGCCCAACCACCGCAATGGTGGCCGATTTTTTCAGCGGTAACGTTTCGAGACGGTTTTTCAGCAACACCAGGCTTTCGCGCGCCACTTCACGCGCTTCTTTACGGTGCAGGCGGCTTTCGGCATTGGTATCCACCGGGTCAGACTCTTTCGGCCCCAAATGGCTGTATGGGTCGTTAAACAATCCCATATCATATTTAACGTTCAGTACATGGCGGGCAGCATCGTCCAGCTCTTCCATCGTCACTTTGCCGGATTTGATCAACCCAGGCAGATACTTCGAGTAATACTCGTCGCTCATACTCATGTTGATTCCGGATTTCAGCGCCACGCGCACCGCATCTTCCGGGTCTGCCGCCGTGCCATGTTTAATCAGCTCTTTGATTGCACCGTGATCGGAAACGGTGATGCCTTTAAAGCCCCACTGGTCGCGCAGAACATCTTTCAGCAGCCAGGAATCGGAGGTGGCTGGCGTGCCGTTCAGCGAGTTCAGCGCCACCATCACCGCGCCGCTGCCTGCGTCCAGCCCCGCTTTGTACGGCGGCATATAATCATTAAACAGGCGCTGCGGACTCATATCGACGGTGTTGTACTCTTTACCGCCTTCTACCGCGCCGTATGCGGCAAAGTGTTTGACGCTGGTCATCACCGAGTAGCGATCTGCCGGGCTTTTACCCTGCATCGCTTCCACCATGGTTTTACCCATTGTTGAGGTGAGATACGTATCTTCGCCAAAACCTTCGGAAGCACGTCCCCAGCGCGGATCGCGCGAGACATCGACCATCGGTGCCCAGGTCATATTCAGGCCATCATCTGCCGCTTCATAAGCAGAGACACGTCCGACCGTTTTCACTGCATCGAGGTTAAAAGACGAGGCCAGACCGAGGCTAATCGGGAACACCGTGCGCTGACCGTGCAGCACGTCGTAAGCAAAGAAAAGAGGAATTTTCAGGCGGCTTAATTCCATCACCTGATCCTGCATGGCACGGATATCCTGACGGGTTACGGTGTTGAAAATCGCCCCAACCTGACCGTCTTTGATCATCTCGCGGATCGCCTCTTTCGGGTTATCCGGGCCGACGCTGATTAAGCGCAGCTGACCAATTTTCTCATCAACTGTCATTTTCTTAAGCAGTTCGGTGACGAACGCATCCCGCGCTTCGGGCGTTAATGGATGGTTGCCGAATAAATCATCCGCCAGTGCTGGCTGCAGGGCCAGACTCACCGCGATTCCTACTGAACATAGCCATTTCATATGGATTTTTCTTCCTCTGTTGCCCGACGAGGCAGCGAAAATGGTGCAAAAACCGTAGTTTGCCATAAGCATGATGGAGAGAGAAAAAGAATGCTCAGTTTATTGTCTGAATTTTCAAAATATTCACTCGCTGAATTGTCATACAAGGCGCTATTCTAGTTTGTGATATTTTTTCGCCACCACAAGGAGTGGAAAATGTCTTCCATGACAACAACTGATAATAAAGCCTTTTTGAATGAACTTGCCCGTCTGGTCGGTCATTCACACCTGCTCACCGATCCCGCAAAAACGGCCCGCTATCGCAAGGGCTTCCGTTCTGGTCAGGGCGACGCGCTGGCTGTCGTTTTCCCTGGCTCACTACTGGAATTGTGGCGGGTGCTGAAAGCCTGCGTCCCCGCTGACAAAATTATTCTGATGCAGGCTGCCAATACAGGCCTGACCGAAGGATCGACGCCAAACGGTAACGACTATGATCGCGATATCGTGATCATCAGCACCCTGCGTCTCGACAAGCTGCACGTTCTTGGCAAGGGCGAACAGGTGCTGGCCTATCCGGGCACCACGCTCTATTCGCTGGAAAAAGCCCTCAAACCGCTGGGACGCGAACCGCACTCGGTGATTGGATCGTCGTGTATAGGCGCATCGGTTATCGGCGGTATTTGTAACAACTCCGGCGGCTCGCTGGTGCAACGTGGCCCGGCGTATACCGAAATGTCGTTATTCGCGCGTATAAATGAAGACGGCAAACTGACGCTGGTGAACCATCTGGGGATTGATCTGGGCGAAACGCCGGAGCAGATCCTTAGCAAGCTGGATGATGATCGCATCAAAGATGACGATGTGCGTCACGATGGTCGTCACGCCCACGATTATGACTATGTCCACCGCGTTCGTGATATTGAAGCCGACACGCCCGCACGTTATAACGCCGATCCGGATCGGTTATTTGAATCTTCTGGTTGCGCCGGGAAGCTGGCCGTCTTTGCGGTACGTCTAGATACCTTCGAAGCGGAAAAAAATCAGCAGGTGTTTTATATCGGCACCAACCAGCCGGAAGTGCTGACCGAAATCCGCCGTCATATTCTGGCTAACTTCGAAAATCTGCCGGTTGCCGGGGAATATATGCACCGGGATATCTACGATATTGCGGAAAAATACGGCAAAGACACCTTCCTGATGATTGATAAGTTAGGCACCGACAAGATGCCGTTCTTCTTTAATCTCAAGGGACGCACCGATGCGATGCTGGAGAAAGTGAAATTCTTCCGTCCGCATTTTACTGACCGTGCGATGCAAAAATTCGGTCACCTGTTCCCCAGCCATTTACCGCCGCGCATGAAAAACTGGCGCGATAAATACGAGCATCATCTGCTGTTAAAAATGGCGGGCGATGGCGTGGGCGAAGCCAAATCGTGGTTGGTGGATTATTTCAAACAGGCCGAAGGCGATTTCTTTGTCTGTACGCCGGAGGAAGGCAGCAAAGCGTTTTTACACCGTTTCGCCGCTGCGGGCGCAGCAATTCGTTATCAGGCGGTGCATTCCGATGAAGTCGAAGACATTCTGGCGTTGGATATCGCTCTGCGGCGTAACGACACCGAGTGGTATGAGCATTTACCGCCGGAGATCGACAGCCAGCTGGTGCACAAGCTCTATTACGGCCATTTTATGTGCTATGTCTTCCATCAGGATTACATAGTGAAAAAAGGCGTGGATGTGCATGCGTTAAAAGAACAGATGCTGGAACTGCTACAGCAGCGCGGCGCGCAATACCCTGCCGAGCATAACGTCGGTCATTTGTATAAAGCACCGGAGACGTTGCAGAAGTTCTATCGCGAGAACGATCCGACCAACAGCATGAATCCGGGGATCGGTAAAACCAGTAAACGGAAAAACTGGCAGGAAGTGGAGTAAAAATTACGGATGGCAGAGTATCGCCATCCGAATTCACTTAATCGTTCTGTGCCGTCTGCCCCGCCGCCGCCATTTGGGCGGCTTTTTGTTTTTTATAGCTCAACGCTGCTGCCGGCACAGGCATCACTTTACCGGTTTCAATCCAGGTACGCAGGCGGCTGGCATCGGCAAAATGGGTATATTTGCCAAACGCGTCCATCACTACCAGCGCCACCGGTTTATTATTGATAACCGTACGCATCACCAGACAATGGCCCGCCGCATTGGTAAAACCGGTTTTGGTTAACTGAATATTCCAGTTATCGCGATACACCAGATGATTAGTATTGCGGAACGGCAGCGTATACGTCGGGTTAGAGAAGGTTGCCATATCTTCCCGGGTAGTACTTAACTGCCCGATCAACGGATATTGTTTGCTGGCAATGAGCAGTTTGGTTAAGTCACGGGCAGTTGAAACGTTATGCACCGACAATCCGGTAGGTTCAACAAAGCGCGTGTTGTTCATTCCGAGCGATTTCGCTTTCGCATTCATTGCCTTAATAAAGGCTTTGTAACCACCGGGATAATGGTGTGCAAGGCTTGCCGCCGCGCGGTTTTCTGAAGACATCAGCGCCAGCAACAGCATATCTTTACGGCTGATTTCGCTATTCAGTCGTACGCGCGAATAGACCCCTTTCATCTCCGGCGTCTGGCTGATATCCACTTTTAGTTTTTCATCCAGCGGCAGTCGTGCATCCAGCACAACCATCGCGGTCATTAATTTGCTGATAGACGCAATCGGACGCACCAGATCCGGGTGGTTCGAATAGATCACTTTGTTGGTATTCAGATCAACAATCATCGCGCTACCGGAGGCAATTTCCGGTTGTGAAGCGGTGGTAGCGGCTGCCGTTTTCGCAACGGCCTGCGGTGCAAAAGGCACAGCCAGCATCAGGGCCAGGCTAAATAAAGAAACTCGAAATTTCGGCATGATGAGCATTCAGATAGTGGTTCACGCGCACGGGTTGCGCACCGCCGGAGTAAGGATTTACTGAGGCTAGCGACGCTATCATAACGAGCAAAAAGTGCGATCGTCAAAGGAGAATCGTGAGGAAATGCTGCATTGCTGACATTTACGCCAGCAATGCAACGTCAAAGAACTTTCTAGAACAAACGATAACCGTAGCCCCATAGTATAACGGTTAGGGCGAGCAGCACTTCCAGTACCAGCACGCCAATCGCCAGCGTCGAACTAGAGAAGCTAAGGCCTTCCTCTTTGTTGATATTCAGGAAGCTCGGAATACCAAGGTAAAGCAGGTAGCCGGTGTAAAACAGCGCCACCGTGCCGACCAGCGCACACAACCAGACCAGTGGATAAAGCGCCACCAGACCGCTTAAAAACAGCGGAGTTGCAACGTAGCCCGCGAAGACCATGCAGTGCGCAAGTGACGGACGCTGCGGATAATTACGCGCCATCCACCAGATGACCCGCCCCATCACCGCGACCCCAGCCAGCATAACGCCGTAAAACAAGACAGCCAGCGCCAGTCCGGTAAACCAGGATAACTTCAGGATAGTGCCATCGCCAAAATTCCAGCCAATCTGTGTAGTGCCAATGAAGGCGCAAATCACCGGAATCGCCGCCATCAGCAAAACGTGGTGGGTGTAATGGTGAGAAATCGTTTCGTTTTCGCGATTAATCACCTGCATTTCACGATCGGGATGGGAAAACAGTCCCCAGACATGGCTCATACCGCCCCCTTGTTGTGAGTTCATGAACCTGACAGTTCAAGTATAAGTCAGCTTGTGATTATTTTTTGTTCGCCCATGTAATTTGCACCGTCTGATGTACGTCCTTTTTCAGCGTGAATGATTTCCAGGGTGTATGCTTACAGGCAACCAAAGGGAGACAGACTGGCCTATGGATCTCAATACACTCATCTCACAATATGGTTATGCCGCGCTGGTGATCGGTAGCCTGGCGGAAGGTGAAACCGTGACTTTGCTGGGAGGCGTTGCGGCGCATCAGGGGCTATTAAAGTTCCCGCTGGTGGTACTTTCTGTGGCGCTTGGCGGCATGATTGGCGACCAGGTGCTTTATCTGTGCGGGCGGCGGTTTGGCGGCAAGCTGTTACGCCGTTTCTCGAAACATCAGGATAAAATTGAGCGGGCGCAGAAACTTATCCAACGCCATCCGTATCTGTTTGTCATTGGTACGCGCTTTATGTATGGCTTTCGGGTGATTGGCCCGACGCTGATTGGTGCCAGCCAGCTGCCGCCGAAAATCTTTCTGCCGCTTAATATTCTCGGCGCATTTGCCTGGGCGTTGATTTTTACCACTATCGGTTACGCTGGTGGTCAGGTGATTGCGCCGTGGTTGCACAATCTCGATCAGCATTTGAAGCACTGGGTCTGGTTGATTCTGGTCGTGGTTCTGGTGGTAGGCGTGCGCTGGTGGCTGAAACGACGCGGGAAGAAAAAGCCGGATAATCAGGCGTAAAACCATTGCCCTGGATAAGGCGTTCGCGCCGCATCCGACATCCGGTGCACCATGCCTGATGCGGCGCTTGTGCGTCTTATCATGCCTACCAAAATTTTACCCATTGAAATATCCACACACCTCACTGCGCTATTCTGGGTTGAACTGCGGATTCGCCAACATAAAGCCGCCATCCACTATCAACGACTGCCCGGTGGTGTAATTTGCGCCCTCCGAACAAAGCCACGCCACCAGGCTGGCAATCTCATACGTTGCGCCAAAACGCCGCAGAGGAATCGAAGGCTCCGCGTCGGGCTTCACGTCGCTATCATCCATGCCGTTCATTGGCGTAGCGATCGCCCCAGGTGCGACTGCGTTCACCAAAATCTTATGCCTGACCAACTCCAGCGCCATTGCTTTGGTTAACCCGCCGAGCGCATGTTTAGCGGCTGTGTAGGCGCTGGCATCCGGCAGCGGCGTATGTTCATGTACCGACGTAATGTTGATGATGCGACCACCCTGCCCTTGTTTCACCATCTGGCGGGCCGCAATTTGTGAGCATAAAAATGCACCATCGACATCAACGGTAAAAATCTTGCGCCACTCATCGAAAGCCATATCAAGAAACGGCGCTTTGGTCATTGCGCCCGCATTATTCACCAGCACATCAATACGCCCCAGCCGTTGAATGAGTTTCTCCAGCGCCTGTGCACCTTCTGGCAGTTTACCGAGATCCAGCTGCACAATCTCCGCACGTACGCCGTGGCTAACTACCTCACGCGCGGTATCTTTTGCCCCTTCTTCATCTGAGTGCCAGGTAATGCCAATATCAAACCCCTGCTGCGCCAGTAATAACGCGCACTCTTTGCCGATCCCCGAATCGGAGGCGGTAATAATCGCAACCTGTGCCATCGAGTTCTCCACTTAACGCTGAATAAACGTTAAGTATAGAAGGCGCATATCATCAGCGTTTGTAACCCCCGCCCAACGCACCAGTGAGTTGAATGGAAGCATCCAGCCACTGCCCTTGCAATAACAGGCCATTGGCCCGCTCACGCAGCGCGGGGATTCTGGCTTCGCTGACGCGGGAACCAGCAATGATGCCCGCGTTAAAGCGCGCCTGCGCAAGACCTACCACACGCAAGGCATCGCGCTCAATTTGCGCCTGATGCTGGTTTTTCTCCGCAAGTGTCTGAACCTGACTGGCTGCCCGCGCCACGTCATTCACCGCTTCAACCACCGCTTTGTTGTAGCTGGCGATAGACAAGTTGCTTTCGGCTTTTGCGATATCGAGATTGGCGTTAAGACGACCACTATCGAAAATGGGTAGCGTCAGGCCTGCCGTAACGCCCATTTGCTGCGCGGAATGACGGAACAGATCGCTTAAGTGCAACGCATCCTGTTGCAGGAAGGCCATCAGGTTGATGTCAGGATAAAATGCCGCTTTTGCCGCATCAATGGTGCTTAGCGATGACTCAACGTACCAGTGCGCCGCCTGCAAATCTGCCCGCCGGGCCAATAAGGAGTACCCCAGTTCATCAGGAAGCTGGCTTGCCACTTTCGGCAACGCGACCGGTTTAAGCTTCAATGACTTTGTCTGGTTATTTGTAAGTGCGCTTAACCGTGCCTCAATAATTTTCATTTTCCCCGCGACATCGTTGAGCTGCTGCCGGGTTTTGCTGGCATTAATATCGGTTTCCACACCTTCAACTGAAGAAGTAATCCCGTTCTGATATAGCTGGCGATCGGTCGCGATAATGGTGTTCTGCTCTTTTTCTATTTGCTGCAAGACCGTGTTTAACGCCGCCTGGGTTTGCCACTCCCAGTACAGGCGGGCTACGCTGCCAGCCAGCAATTGGCGGGTTTGCTCGCGTTCCGCCGCCCGTGCTTTAACCGTACCCAGGCGGGCAGTAACCTCCGCCCGATTCTTTCCCCAGATATCGAGATGCCAGCCCGCCGTTAAGCCAAAAGTTCCGTTGGTGTACCACGGACCGGTCGTACCTGCGGCCGGATCGTTCAGAGCAAACGGCCCCATTAAGCCTTCTGCCGACATTTTTTGCCGCTCCATATCCGCAGAAAAGTCGATCTGCGGACCATCCTGAGTAGCAATTGCCTTCGCCTGGGCTTCAGCTAGCTGAATGCGCTGTTCAGCCACCTGCATATCCGGTGCGTTCTGTAGTGCATTGTTAATTAAGGACGTGAGTTGATTATCGTGATACTCCAGCCACCATTGGCTGTCTGGCCAACCATTTTTCAGCGCCGTGGGTAATGCGGTGTCAACTTGTGCAGCGGGCGTTTGCTGGCTTAACGCCTGGCGGGTTTCATGCATAGGCGCACACCCGGCCAGCATCAGTAACAGCGGAAAACAGGCGATGGCGGGATAAAAGGAATCACGATTCATGGGGGAATAATCAGGTAAGAAAAGGTGCGCGGAGATTACCGTGTGTTGCGATATATTTTTTAGTTTCGCGTGGCAATACATCAGTAGCAATAAAACGACATATCCAGAAAAATATACACTAAGTGAATGATATCTTCCGATTTATCTTAATCGTTTATGGATAACGGCAAAGGGCTTCGTTTTTTCCTATACTTATTCAGCACTCACAAATAAAGGAACGCCAATGAAAATTATACTCTGGGCTGTATTGATTATTTTCCTGATTGGGCTACTGGTGGTGACTGGCGTATTTAAGATGATATTTTAAAAATCAGATATGGCATATAAGTTGTCAGGTCAGGAACTAGATATTTTGTGTACTTGATTTGCAAACAGCTCCGGTGTTGGTGGCGTCAAAATCGCTGAAGCGTTCCCCGAAGGCCGGGGCAGCCCACATGGATGTGGGCTGAGGGCGCGTCTTACAAGGACGTTACCTCGCGCCCGACCC
>OGOG01000656.1_pt1 | contig 37837 bp, 31 predicted proteins | sample 1552581 | NCBI WGS metagenome assembly OGOG01 (sample SAMEA2580152, study PRJEB22360) | human gut metagenome | biome: human gut; feature: human-associated habitat; material: faeces | place: Denmark | collected 2008/2010 | reverse complement strand
ATGAGTCCAGTCCGTTGCAGTCCTCCCTGCTGGTCAGTGAACGCATGGCGTTCAAGCTGCACCGTCAGGGCATGATTATGGAAACCATCGGGAAAAATAACGCCGTCTGTAATGAATATCCGTCCCCAATCCTGCCCAAAGAACGCTGGCGTTACCAGATGGTGAATATGTATCCGGACAGCGGACAGTGCCACCCGTTCGGGCGCAGCGTGACCCGCTGGGAAACCGGGAAAAATCCGCCCAACACAAAGAAAAACTTCGGCTACCTGATGTGGCGTAAACGTAACTGTGTCTTCCTGTGAGGTTAATGATGAAGCTGAGTATGAAATCTCTGGCAGCACTGCTGATGATGCTGAACGGGGCGGTTATGGCGTCAGAAAACGTGAACACTCCTGAAAACCGCCAGTTCCTGAAGCAGCAGGAAAATTTAAGCAGACAACTGCGTGAAAAACCTGACCATCAGCTGAAAGCCTGGGCGGAGCAACAGGTACTGGAAAACCCACTTCAGCGTTCAGATAACCATTTCCTGGATGAGCTGGTTCGTAAACAGCAGGCTTCGCAGGACGGGAAACCCCGGCAGGGTGCCCTGTATTTTGTGTCGTTTTCCATTCCCGAAGAGGGGCTGAAACGAATGCTGGGCGAAACCCGGCACTACGGTATACCCACCACACTGCGGGGCATGGTGAACAATGACCTGAAGACCACCGCTGAAGCCGTGTTGTCCCTGGTGAAAGACGGCGCGACAGATGGTGTTCAGATCGACCCGACGCTGTTTTCACAGTACGGCATTCGCAGCGTACCGGCACTGGTGGTGTTCTGCAGTCAGGGATACGACATCATCCGGGGAAACCTGCGTGTCGGCCAGGCGCTGGAGAAAGTGGCCGCCACGGGTGACTGCCGGCAGGTGGCTCATGATTTACTGGCAGGGAAAGGAGATTCCGGGAAATGAAACGTATTTTTCCTCTGATACTGGCTCTGGTTGCCGGCATGGCACAGGCTGACAGCAACAGTGATTACCGGGCCGGCTCTGATTTTGCTCATCAGATCAAAGGACAGGGAAGCAGCAGTATTCAGGGCTTTAAGCCACAGGAGAGTATCCCCGGCTATAACGCGAATCCTGACGAGACAAAATATTACGGTGGCGTGACTGCCGGCGGGGATGGCGGCCTGAAAAATGACGGCACCACGGAATGGGCGACCGGTGAAACCGGTAAAACCATCACAGAGTCCTTCATGAACAAGCCGAAAGACATTCTGTCACCGGATGCACCATTTATCCAGACCGGCAGGGATGTGGTGAACCGGGCTGACAGCATTGTGGGAAATACCGGACAGCAGTGCAGTGCGCAGGAGATTAGCCGGAGTGAATACACGAATTACACCTGTGAGCGGGATTTACAGGTGGAGCAGTACTGCACACGAACTGCCCGTATGGAGCTGCAGGGGAGTACCACATGGGAAACCCGGACGCTGGAGTATGAAATGAGTCAGCTACCTGCACGTGAAGTGAATGGTCAGTATGTTGTCTCCATTACCTCTCCCGTTACCGGTGAAATTGTCGATGCGCATTACAGTTGGAGTCGTACTTACCTGCAGAAGAGTGTACCTATGACAATTACAGTACTGGGAACCCCACTGAGCTGGAATGCCAAATACTCAGCAGATGCCTCATTTACACCAGTACAGAAAACACTGACTGCCGGTGTGGCTTTTACGTCATCTCACCCCGTCCGGGTCGGGAATACAAAATTCAAACGTCATACGGCAATGAAGCTGCGTCTGGTTGTCAGGGTAAAAAAAGCCTCGTACACCCCGTATGTTGTCTGGTCTGAAAGCTGCCCGTTCAGCAAGGAGCTGGGGAAACTGACAAAAACAGAATGTACGGAGGCTGGCGGGAGCAGGACGCTGGTGAAAGACGGTCAGTCATACAGCATGTACCAGAGCTGCTGGGCATACCGGGACACGTATGTCACGCAGTCAGCAGACAAGGGAACCTGTCAGACCTACACCGACAATCCTGCCTGTACCCTGGTGTCACACCAGTGTGCCTTTTACTCCGAAGAAGGTGCCTGTCTGCATGAATATGCCACGTACTCCTGTGAGTCAAAAACATCCGGGAAAGTGATGGTCTGTGGGGGAGACGTCTTCTGTCTCGATGGCGAATGCGATAAGGCTCAGAGCGGGCAGAGTAATGATTTTGCCGAAGCCGTTTCTCAGCTGGCGGCACTGGCCGCAGCAGGTAAGGATGTTGCGGCGCTGAACGGGGTGGATGTCCGTGCTTTCACCGGTCAGGCGAAATTTTGTAAGAAGGCTGCAGCCGGATACAGCAACTGCTGTAAGGACAGCGGCTGGGGACAGGATATCGGGCTGGCCAAATGCAGCAGTGATGAAAAGGCCCTGGCTAAAGCAAAATCAAACAAACTGACCGTCAGCGTCGGGGAGTTCTGTTCGAAGAAAGTGCTGGGTGTCTGTCTGGAGAAAAAACGCAGCTACTGTCAGTTTGATTCGAAGCTGGCGCAGATAGTCCAGCAGCAGGGGCGCAACGGTCAGTTGCGTATCAGTTTTGGTAGTGCGAAGCATCCTGACTGTCGGGGGATTACGGTTGATGAGCTGCAGAAAATTCAGTTCAACAGACTGGATTTCACTAACTTCTACGAAGACCTGATGAATAACCAGAAAATCCCGGACAGTGGCGTTCTGACGCAGAAAGTGAAAGAGCAGATTGCTGACCAGCTGAAACAGGCAGGACAGTAAGGTATGGGAAATAACCGGGGAAAATGATGAAAGTTATATTCACTTCTAATCGTCTTGTTGATTTTCTTATCCGGCTTTTGATTACAGCGATTGTCATTTCTCCGGTAATTATCTGGTCGTGGGATACGGTAAAAGAAACCACGGCAGACGGGATGCTTGCCGCTGCTTTCGTTATCCTTTACTCCGGTGTGCTCCTGTTTATTCTGTATTTTTGTTTTTCTGCCCTGACTGACCTGCAGAAACCTGATGAAAGAAAAAGTGATGAAAGGAATGAAGATGAATAAAGCATTACTGCCACTGTTACTCTGCTGCTTTATTTTTCCGGCGTCAGGAAAAGATGCAGGCTGGCAGTGGTATAACGAGAAAATAAATCCGAAGGAAAAAGAAAATAAACCTGTACCTGCAGCCCCCCGTCAGGAATCGGATATTATGCAGAAACTGGCCGCACTGCAGACGGCAACAAAGCGGGCGCTGTACGAAGCCATTCTGTATCCCGGCGTGGATAATTTTGTGAAATATTTCCGGCTGCAAAATTACTGGACTCAGCAGGCCGGGCTTTTCACCATGAGCGCCAGAAAGACCATGCTGGCACATCCTGAACTGGACTATAACCTGCAGTACAGCCATTACAACGGCACGGTACGGAACCAGCTGGCAGCAGACCAGGCGCAGCAGCGACAGGCCATTGCGAAACTGGCTGAACACTACGGCATCATGTTTTTTTACCGGGGGCAGGACCCCATCGACGGGCAACTGGCGCAGGTCATTAATGGCTTCCGGGATACGTATGGTCTGAGTGTTATTCCCGTTTCCGTGGATGGCGTGATTAATCCGCTGTTGCCGGATTCCCGGACTGACCAGGGGCAGGCGCAGCGCCTCGGCGTGAAATATTTCCCGGCCATGATGCTGGTTGACCCGAAACAGGGCAGTGTTCGCCCGTTATCATACGGCTTTATTTCGCAGGACGACCTGGCAAAACAGTTCCTGAACGTTTCTGAAGATTTTAAACCTAATTTTTAATCGCGGATTTGATTTATGAGTGAAGATTGTTTGAAAATGTTTACAGGTGTTGTTCTGTTAATATTTGTCATTATTGCCGGTTATTTCTTTTCTGAGCGTAATGACAGGAAAATGTTTCTCCTGAGCTCACTGGTTTTCCTTGTTATTAATATCGCGTGTTTATATGTGCTTACCGCCAGTCTCTGGTTTCTGTGTGGTGCAATTATGAGTCAGGGCGCAGCACTGGTTGTTTCAATAGTTGCGGCCGCATTACCGGACGTTACGAGCTTCGACAGGTTCAGAAGAATATTTATCTGTATTATGTTGTCATCGGTATGGTCCGGAGTGATGTGGTTTTTTATAAGGGGGCTTATGACAGGCTAAGTCATATAAAACGGTCATAAAAACCATACAAAATAATGAGGTTGATTACTGAAGACCATATGATAAACCATACCGCAATCCAGTGGCTTCTGAATAGCTCACAAAAATAAATATAGATACTTAATAAACTTATTACAAGATAGTCAGGGAAGGCATTGACCGGTAATGAATGTGATGCTGCATATATCAGCGCAATAATTGCCGCATTTCCCAGTAACGACTCTCTTATTATGTTTCTGATTATTTCCAGTTTTTCTTTAAAAGATCGCTTTTCCATTTGTACCTCTGATTAATATCACACAAACGCGAATATTACAGACATGAATACTCTCATGTAAATAATAACCGGAGTTTAACATGATAAGTAAACGCAGATTCTCTTTACCCCGGCTTGATATTACGGGAATGTGGGTATTTTCCCTGGGTGTCTGGTTTCATATCATCGCCCGTCTTGTTTACAGCAAACCCTGGATGGCTTTTTTTCTGGCGGAGCTGATTGCGGCCATCCTTGTGCTGTTCGGCGCATACCAGGTGCTGGATGCATGGATTGCCCGTGTCAGCCGGGAAGAGCGTGAGGCACTGGAAGCCAGGCAACAGGCCATGATGGCAGAGCAGCAGGAGGGCGGACATGTCTCTCACTAAATTACTGCCGGTCATTTTGTTGATGATGGTCACAGGTGTGCAGGCCTCCACCCGGGATGAAATTGAACGACTCTGGAATCCGCAGGGCATGGCCGCGCAGCCTGCACAACCGGCAGCAGACACATCAGCCAGGACAGAAAAGCCGGCTCCCCGCTGGTTCCGCCTCAGCAACGGCAGGCAGGTTAACCTGGCCGACTGGAAGGTGGTGCTGTTTATGCAGGGGCATTGCCCTTACTGTCACCAGTTTGACCCGGTACTGAAGCAGCTGGCACAGCAGTACGGCTTTTCCGTTTTTCCCTACACCCTGGATGGTCAGGGGGATACCGCCTTTCCGGAAGCATTACCGGTGCCACCGGACGTGATGCAGACCTTCTTCCCGAATATTCCGGTGGCCACACCGACCACCTTCCTGGTCAACGTCAACACGCTTGAGGCATTACCGCTTTTACAGGGGGCAACGGATGCCGCCGGTTTTATGGCGCGGATGGATACCGTTCTGCAGATGTACGGAGGGAAAAAAGGTGCGAAATAAGCAGGTGGTGTTACTCATTGCCGGAATATCCGGCATCGTGACGGGAATAATCGTCAGCCTGAATATCCCCTTTATCCATCAGGGGCTTTTTTATCCCGCCAGCCCTGTAGAAATTGTCGTTTCGCTGTGCCTTACCTTTTCTGTTTCTGTTGTGTTTTTTGTGGGGGCAATTGTGGGATGGATTTCGGTGTCTGAAATATATTACAGCCGCAGGACTGGTCTGAATGAATTATCGGAAATATCAGAGGGGACTTATAATGAGAGAAAATAAAAATAATCCTGAACTCAAAATCAGAAGTACAGAACGAGATTATAAATACATTTCCAGAATTACTGACAGGTATGCTGGATTGTCTCTGGTATTCCTGACTGCTGGAATTGTTTTATGGACAGCTATGAATATTATTTTTGATGCCTGTATTGATTCGTGGAAAACGGACCCGGAATTAAATAATTCGATTTATATGTGGAATATCCTGATATATGTCATTCCGTATGCGTTATATGCGCTTGCAGCCGGGTTTCTTGTTACATTTTTTCTGTTCCCAATGTACGAATTAATATACGGAAATATCGGGATATTCCTGTTGAAACGCCGTATGCGCCGGGAGAACACATTAAGGGAGGGCAGCAATAATGCTTCGCATTAAGCCTCTTTTTATTCTTTGTGCCGCCTTACTGACGGTGACGCCTGCAGCGTCAGCGGATGTGAACAGCGACATGAATCAGTTCTTTAACAAGCTGGGCTTCGCCTCCAATACCACACAGCCGGGCGTCTGGCAGGGGCAGGCTGCCGGCTATGCTTACGGCGGCTCCCTGTATGCCCGTACTCAGGTCAAAAATGTTCAGCTGATTTCCATGACGCTGCCGGATATCAATGCCGGATGTGGCGGCATCGACGCTTATCTCGGTTCGTTCAGTTTTATTAATGGTGAGCAGCTGCAGCGTTTTGTTAAGCAGATTATGAGTAATGCTGCCGGTTACTTTTTTGACCTTGCCCTGCAGACAACGGTGCCGGAAATCAAAACCGCAAAAGACTTCCTGCAGAAAATGGCAAGCGACATTAACAGCATGAACCTCAGTTCCTGCCAGGCGGCGCAGGGGATTATCGGCGGGCTTTTCCCCCGGACGCAGGTGTCCCAGCAAAAAGTCTGTCAGGACATTGCCGGTGAGAGCAATATTTTTGCTGACTGGGCGGCTTCCCGGCAGGGATGTACCGTTGGCGGTAAATCTGACAGCGTCAGGGATAAAGCCAGCGACAAGGATAAGGAGCGGGTGACCAAAAACATTAACATCATGTGGAATGCGCTTTCCAAAAACAGAATGTTTGACGGCAACAAAGAGCTGAAAGAGTTTGTGATGACGCTGACCGGCTCACTGGTGTTTGGTCCCAACGGCGAAATCACACCGCTGTCAGCCAGAACCACTGACCGCTCAATTATCCGGGCCATGATGGAAGGCGGCACAGCAAAAATTTATCACTGCAACGATTCTGATAAATGCCTGAAAGTGGTGGCAGACACACCGGTGACCATCAGCCGGGATAATGCACTGAAGTCTCAGATTACTAAACTTCTGGCCAGCATTCAGAACAAGGCTGTCAGTGACACGCCTCTGGATGACAAGGAAAAAGGCTTTATTTCCAGTACCACCATCCCCGTCTTCAAATACCTGGTTGACCCGCAGATGCTCGGTGTTTCCAACAGTATGATTTACCAGCTGACGGACTATATCGGTTACGACATCCTGTTGCAGTACATTCAGGAGCTGATACAGCAGGCCCGGGCGATGGTGGCCACGGGAAATTATGACGAAGCGGTTATCGGGCATATTAACGACAACATGAATGATGCCACCCGACAGATTGCGGCGTTTCAGTCACAGGTGCAGGTACAGCAGGATGCGCTGCTGGTTGTCGATCGTCAGATGAGCTACATGCGTCAGCAGCTTTCCGCCCGCATGCTCAGTCGTTACCAGAACAACTATCACTTCGGAGGGAGCACGCTGTGAATGAAGTTTATGTGATTGCCGGTGGTGAGTGGTTGCGGAATAACCTGAACGCCATTGCCGCCTTTATGGGAACCTGGACGTGGGATTCCATTGAAAAAATTGCGCTCACATTGTCTGTTCTCGCGGTGGCCGTAATGTGGGTACAGCGGCACAACGTGATGGATTTGCTGGGCTGGGTGGCCGTGTTTGTGCTTATCAGCCTGCTGGTTAATGTCCGCACATCGGTGCAGATTATTGATAACAGTGACCTGGTCAAAGTTCACCGGGTGGATAATGTGCCGGTCGGTCTGGCGATGCCACTTTCACTGACGACCCGTATCGGGCATGCAATGGTGGCCAGTTACGAGATGATCTTCACGCAACCGGACAGCGTCACCTACAGCAAAACGGGGATGCTGTTCGGGGCGAATCTGATTGTGAAAAGCACCGATTTCCTGTCCCGGAATCCGGAAATCATCAATCTGTTCCAGGACTACGTCCAGAACTGCGTGCTGGGTGATATTTACCTGAATCATAAATACACGCTGGAAGACCTGATGGCCTCCGCTGACCCCTACACGCTGATTTTTTCCCGCCCCAGCCCGCTACGGGGCGTTTATGACAACAATAATAATTTCATAACTTGTAAGGATGCGTCGGTCACGCTGAAAGACAGGCTGAATCTCGATACAAAGACGGGAGGCAAGACCTGGCATTATTATGTGCAGCAGATATTTGGCGGCAGACCGGACCCGGACCTGTTATTCAGACAACTGGTCAGTGACAGTTACAGTTATTTCTACGGCTCCAGTCAGTCTGCCAGCCAGATTATGCGCCAGAACGTCACCATGAATGCCCTGAAAGAGGGTATCACCAGTAATGCAGCCCGTAACGGTGACACCGCCAGCCTGGTAAGTCTGGCCACCACGTCATCGATGGAGAAACAACGTCTGGCACATGTCTCCATTGGTCATGTAACTATGCGAAACCTGCCGATGGTCCAGACTATCCTGACGGGGATTGCCATTGGTATATTCCCGCTCCTGATACTGGCGGCTGTCTTTAACAAGCTGACATTGTCTGTATTAAAGGGGTATGTGTTTGCCCTGATGTGGCTGCAGACCTGGCCGTTGTTGTATGCCATTCTGAACAGTGCCATGACATTCTATGCGAAACAGAATGGTGCGCCGGTCGTGTTGTCTGAACTCTCTCAGATACAGCTGAAATACTCTGACCTGGCCTCCACTGCCGGGTATCTTTCAGCCATGATCCCCCCGTTGTCATGGATGATGGTAAAAGGCCTTGGCGCAGGTTTTTCCAGCGTGTACAGCCACTTCGCCTCTTCATCTATCAGTCCAACGGCCAGTGCAGCAGGCAGTGTGGTTGACGGTAATTACTCCTACGGCAACATGCAGACGGAAAACGTGAACGGCTTCAGCTGGAGCACCAACAGCACCACGTCGTTTGGTCAGATGATGTACCAGACCGGCAGTGGCGCAACCGCCACACAGACCCGTGACGGTAATATGGTGATGGATGCAAGCGGAGCGATGTCCCGGTTACCGGTCGGTATCAATGCAACGCGTCAGATTGCAGCGGCACAACAGGAAATGGCCCGGGAGGCGTCGAACAGAGCCGAAAGTGCCCTGCATGGTTTCAGCAGCAGTATTGCCAGTGCCTGGAACACACTCAGTCAGTTTGGCTCTAACCGGGGGAGCAGTGACTCTGTCACTGGTGGTGCTGACAGCACGATGAGTGCTCAGGACTCCATGATGGCCAGCCGTATGCGCAGTGCAGTGGAAAGCTATGCGAAGGCGCATAATATCAGTAATGAGCAGGCGACGAGAGAACTGGCCTCGAGAAGTACAAATGCGTCGCTTGGCCTTTACGGTGATGCTTATGCTAAAGGGCATTTAGGCATAAGTGTATTGGGTAACGGTGGAGGGGTTGGTCTCCAGGCCGGAGCTAAGGCAAGCATTGATGGCAGTGATCTTGACTCACATGAAGCCAGTAGTGGTTCACGGGCCAGCCATGATGCTCGTCATGATATCGATGCCAGAGCTACACAAGACTTTAAAGAAGCCAGCGATTACTTTACCAGCCGCAAAGTCAGTGAATCCGGCAGCCATACTGACAATAATGCTGATTCCCGTGTGGATCAGTTGTCTGCAGCCCTGAATTCAGCGAAACAGAGTTACGACCAGTACACGACGAATATGACCCGCAGCCATGAATATGCTGAAATGGCATCCCGTACTGAGAGTATGAGTGGGCAGATGAGTGAAGATCTGTCGCAACAGTTTGCACAGTATGTGATGAAAAACGCACCGCAGGATGTTGAAGCTATTCTGACAAATACCAGTTCGCCGGAGATTGCAGAACGCCGTCGGGCTATGGCGTGGTCTTTTGTGCAGGAACAGGTACAGCCTGGTGTTGATAACACCTGGCGTGAATCCCGTAGAGATATAGGTAAAGGAATGGAGAGCGTACCTTCGGGTGGTGGCAGCCAGGATATTATTGCTGATCATCAGGGACATCAGGCCATTATTGAGCAAAGAACGCAGGACAGTAATATCCGTAATGATGTAAAACATCAGGTTGATAATATGGTCACAGAATATCGAGGTAATATCGGAGATACTCAGAACAGCATCCGAGGCGAGGAAAATATTGTAAAAGGGCAGTATTCTGAACTACAAAATCATCATAAAACAGAAGCATTAACTCAGAATAATAAATATAATGAAGAAAAGCTGGCTCAGGAAAGAATACCTGGTGCTGATAGTCCGAAAGAGCTTTTAGAGAAAGCAAAGAGTTACCAGCATAAAGAATAATCATAACATGTTGGGTAGGGTATGGAGAGACCATGATTACACAACAAATTATCAGTAGTGAGTTGGAAGTTTTAAAGAAACATATTGACTCAGGAGATATTAGAATTCCGTCACTATGGCAGGGATTAAAACCCGGGCTTATCATCATGGGGTGGATGATTTTTTGTCCCTTGCTAATGTCATTTCTAATAACACAAAAGACAAGTGAAACACTCACTGCTGTGTTAGCCGGAGGATGGCTTGGACTTATTATTCTGTTTATTGTGGCAAGGATTAGAATGTTATATTTCTCTCTGCCGGAAGAATTCCTAAAGACATCATCCGTAATGAGGGTTATATCATCAAAACTTAAAGTGTATTTCATTGTGTATATGGGGGTTATATTTTTATGGTCTTTTTTAGGTGGAGGGATTATATACGGTTTTGGCGCAATTTTAGTGACGGTTATTATGGCGTTCTTGATTCAATTAGATATCGGTAGATATCAATTTGTTGGTGTTATTGATGCAATCAATAGTTACGTCAAAAACAAGAAGTTATCAAGAGTAAAATAAAAGATATTAGAGAGTAAATATATGATGAAAACAAAAAAACTAATGATGGTTGCACTGGTCAGTTCCACTCTGGCCCTTTCAGGGTGTGGTGCGATGAGCACAGCAATCAAGAAGCGTAACCTTGAGGTGAAGACTCAGATGAGTGAGACCATCTGGCTTGAACCCGCCAGCGAACGCACGGTATTTCTGCAGATCAAAAACACGTCTGATAAAGACATGAGTGGGCTGCAGGGCAAAATTGCTGATGCTGTGAAAGCAAAAGGGTATCAGGTGGTGACTTCTCCGGATAAAGCCTACTACTGGATTCAGGCGAATGTGCTGAAGGCCGATAAGATGGATCTGCGGGAGTCTCAGGGATGGCTGAACCGTGGTTATGAAGGCGCAGCAGTTGGTGCAGCGTTAGGTGCCGGTATCACCGGATATAATTCCAATTCTGCCGGTGCCACACTCGGTGTGGGCCTTGCTGCCGGTCTGGTGGGTATGGCTGCAGATGCGATGGTGGAAGATGTGAACTATACCATGATCACGGATGTGCAGATTGCAGAGCGTACTAAGGCAACGGTGACAACGGATAATGTTGCCGCCCTGCGTCAGGGCACATCAGGTGCGAAAATTCAGACCAGTACAGAAACAGGTAACCAGCATAAATACCAGACCCGTGTGGTCTCAAATGCGAACAAGGTTAACCTGAAATTTGAAGAGGCGAAGCCTGTTCTCGAAGACCAGCTGGCCAAATCAATCGCAAATATTCTCTGATTATCTTCCGGAGGCTGGTCTGACCGGCCTCCTGACTGACGCCTCGCTTTGCTCGTTGTCCAACCCCGGAAAGAAATAAAATAAATTTTATTTCTCCCCGGCGTTTCCGAAATAAATATGAAAACACTGAGCGGTTGTGCAAATTCTTTGTGCGACCGTGAAGTGTTGCCGGCGAAGCCGGAATTTAACGGTTATTAATCTTTTCATCATTAATAATCAGTCCGACTGACTTTTTTTCTTCGGAATATCATCATGAGTTTTAACGCAAAGGATATGACCCAGGGCGGTCAGATTGCGTCCATGCGTATCCGCATGTTCAGCCAGATCGCCAATATCATGCTTTACTGCCTGTTTATTTTTTTCTGGATACTCGTTGGTCTGGTTTTATGGATAAAAATAAGCTGGCAGACGTTTGTGAACGGCTGTATTTACTGGTGGTGTACCACGCTGGAAGGCATGCGGGATTTAATCAAATCCCAGCCGGTCTATGAGATCCAGTATTACGGTAAAACCTTCCGCATGAACGCTGCTCAGGTACTGCATGACAAATATATGATCTGGTGCAGTGAGCAGTTATGGTCCGCCTTCGTGCTGGCTGCTGTTGTGGCACTGGTTATTTGCCTGATTACCTTCTTTGTTGTCTCCTGGATTCTGGGGCGTCAGGGTAAACAACAGAGCGAAAATGAAGTCACAGGTGGTCGTCAGCTGACAGACAATCCGAAAGACGTTGCCCGGATGCTGAAAAAAGACGGCAAGGACTCCGATATCCGGATTGGAGACCTGCCGATTATCCGGGATTCCGAAATCCAGAACTTCTGTCTACACGGCACGGTCGGGGCCGGTAAGTCGGAAGTTATCCGTCGTCTGGCCAACTACGCCCGTCAGCGCGGTGATATGGTGGTGATTTATGACCGTTCGGGGGAATTTGTTAAAAGTTACTATGATCCCTCCATCGATAAAATCCTGAATCCGCTGGATGCCCGCTGTGCCGCCTGGGATTTGTGGAAGGAGTGCCTGACACAGCCGGATTTTGATAATACCGCAAATACTCTGATCCCGATGGGTACAAAAGAGGACCCGTTCTGGCAGGGGTCAGGACGTACCATTTTTGCGGAAGCGGCGTACCTGATGCGTAATGACCCCAACCGCAGCTACAGCAAACTGGTGGACACACTGCTTTCCATCAAAATCGAAAAACTGCGTACCTTCCTGCGTAATTCACCGGCGGCCAACCTGGTGGAAGAGAAAATTGAGAAAACGGCGATTTCCATCCGTGCTGTGCTGACCAACTACGTGAAAGCCATCCGTTACCTGCAGGGGATTGAGCATAACGGTGAGTCTTTTACCATCCGTGACTGGATGCGTGGTGTCCGGGAAGATCAGAAAAACGGCTGGCTGTTTATTTCGTCGAATGCCGACACCCATGCCTCCCTGAAGCCGGTGATCTCCATGTGGCTGTCCATTGCCATTCGTGGTCTGCTGGCAATGGGAGAAAACCGTAACCGTCGTGTGTGGTTTTTCTGTGATGAGTTACCCACGTTACACAAACTGCCGGACCTGGTGGAGATCCTGCCGGAAGCCCGTAAGTTCGGTGGCTGTTATGTGTTTGGTATCCAGTCCTATGCCCAGCTGGAAGATATCTACGGTGAGAAAGCGGCTGCCTCGCTGTTTGACGTCATGAACACCCGTGCCTTTTTCCGTTCTCCCAGCCATAAGATTGCAGAGTTTGCTGCCGGTGAAATTGGTGAGAAAGAGCACCTGAAAGCCAGCGAGCAGTATTCCTACGGTGCTGATCCGGTACGTGACGGGGTATCGACCGGTAAGGATATGGAGCGCCAGACGCTGGTCAGTTATTCCGACATTCAGTCTCTGCCGGATCTGACCTGTTATGTCACCCTGCCCGGACCGTATCCGGCAGTAAAACTCTCTCTGAAATATCAGACACGACCGAAGGTCGCTCCGGAGTTTATTCCGCGTGACATCAACCCGGAAATGGAGAACCGTCTGAGTGCCGTACTTGCCGCAAGGGAAGCAGAAGGTCGTCAGATGGCCAGCCTCTTCGAACCGGATGTCCCGGAGGTTGTTTCCGGAGAAGACGTGACTCAGGCTGAACAGCCGCAACAGCCGCAACAGCCGGTGTCTCCTGCCATCAACGATAAGAAGTCAGATTCAGGTGTGAATGTTCCGGCAGGGGGGATCGAGCAGGAACTGAAAATGAAACCGGAAGAAGAGATGGAACAGCAACTGCCACCCGGGATCAGTGAATCCGGTGAAGTGGTGGATATGGCCGCTTATGAGGCATGGCAACAGGAAAATCATCCGGACATCCAGCAGCAGATGCAGCGTCGTGAAGAGGTGAACATTAATGTGCACCGGGAGCGCGGGGAGGATGTTGAGCCGGGAGATGATTTCTGATGAACAGGTCAACTCCAGTCTTCAATTCTCAGGCCGCCCACACGTTCAAATTCCCGGGTGTTATTAGTCACAATAATCAGTCCCCGACTGCGGGCATGACCTGCGATCATTTGATCAAATGGCCCGACAGGGCGTCCCTGACGGGCAAGTTCTGCTCTTATCTGGCCGGTGTGTGTGGCAGCAGCAGCGTCGTAATCCAGAACGTCAATGCGGGAAACAAATCCCTCGATCACAGCGAGATTACGTTCAGGCATCTGGCTTTTTTCTGCACCATATATCAGCTCCATCAGAGTGACCGAACTGATGCACATTCTCCCCTGGTTCAGGTTAAAACGTTCCCTGACACTGGCGGGTTTGTTCTTTATCGTAAAAATGCAGATGTTGGTATCGAGCATAAACTTCAGCATCAGAATGACTCCCTTTCCTGCATACCAGGCTGTTCCCTGTTATCCATAAAATCAGCGCTGACACTGTTTCCGTCGAACCATTCGTCCCATGTCTCTCCGGCAGGCGTAATGATTCGGGTTCGTCCGACAGCAATCACTTCAACGCGTTTTACGTTTTCCGGCAATGCAACCGCTTTTGGCAGTCTGACCGCCTGGTTGCGGTTGCTGAGAAATACGGTGGTTTCCATTATTTGCCTCCTTATGTGGATATGTCTTGTGTATATCCATTGTGGGATTGATGCCGGGATATGTCAAAGGGATATACGTTTATGATGAGTATTGCGCAGGTCAGATCGGCCGGAAGTGCCGGGAACTATTATACCGACAAGGATAATTACTATGTGCTGGGCAGCATGGGAGAACGCTGGGCCGGCCAGGGGGCTGAACAACTGGGGCTGCAGGGCAGTGTCGATAAGGATGTCTTTACCCGCCTTCTGGAGGGCAGGTTGCCAGACGGGGCGGATTTAAGCCGCATGCAGGATGGCCGTAACAGGCATCGTCCCGGCTACGACCTGACCTTTTCCGCTCCCAAAAGTGTCTCCATGATGGCCATGCTCGGGGGGGACAAACGTCTTATTGAAGCACATAACCAGGCCGTGGATTTTGCTGTCCGTCAGGTGGAGGCGCTGGCCTCCACACGGGTGATGACGGACGGACAGTCAGAAACGGTGCTGACCGGTAATCTGGTGATGGCACTGTTTAACCACGACACCAGTCGCGATCAGGAACCACAGTTACACACGCATGCGGTGGCGGCTAATGTCACGCAGCATAACGGCGAATGGAAGACACTGAGCAGTGACAAAGTGGGGAAAACGGGGTTCATTGAGAATGTGTACGCTAATCAGATTGCCTTTGGCAGGCTCTACCGGGAAAAACTGAAAGAGCAGGTTGAGGCGCTGGGCTATGAAACTGAAGTGGTCGGTAAGCACGGTATGTGGGAAATGCCGGGCGTACCGGTGGAGGCCTTTTCCGGACGCTCGCAGACTATCCGGGAGGCCGTCGGGGAGGACGCCTCGTTGAAATCCCGGGATGTGGCGGCACTGGATACGCGAAAATCCAAACAGCACGTCGATCCTGAAGTCAGAATGGCTGAATGGATGCAGACGCTGAAGGAAACCGGGTTCGACATCCGGGCATATCGTGACGCGGCGGATCAGCGTGCGGAGACCCGCACGCAGGCGCCCGGGGCTGTTTCACAGGAGGGGCCGGATGTGCAGCAGGCGGTGACACAGGCGATTGCCGGATTAAGTGAACGAAAAGTGCAGTTTACGTACACGGACGTGCTGGCCAGAACGGTCGGTATACTGCCGCCGGAAAATGGTGTGATTGAACGGGCACGCGCCGGTATCGATGAGGCCATCAGTCGTGAGCAGCTTATCCCCCTCGACCGTGAGAAGGGGCTGTTCACATCAGGAATTCATGTGCTCGATGAGCTGTCCGTCCGGGCACTCAGTCGTGACATCATGAAACAGAACCGGGTGACCATACATCCGGAGAAAAGTGTCCCCCGGACGGCTGGTTACAGCGATGCGGTCAGTGTTCTGGCACAGGACCGTCCGTCGCTGGCCATTGTGTCCGGGCAGGGCGGTGCAGCCGGGCAGCGTGAGCGGGTGGCTGAACTGGTCATGATGGCCCGGGAGCAGGGGCGGGAAGTGCAGATTATCGCTGCTGACCGTCGCTCGCAGATGAACCTGAAGCAGGATGAACGGCTGTCCGGTGAGCTGATAACCGGACGTCGTCAGTTGCTGGAAGGCATGGCCTTCACGCCGGGCAGTACTGTTATCGTTGACCAGGGCGAAAAACTCTCCCTGAAAGAGACGTTAACCCTGCTGGACGGTGCCGCACGTCATAACGTACAGGTCCTGATAACCGACAGCGGGCAGCGAACCGGTACAGGCAGTGCGCTGATGGCCATGAAGGATGCCGGGGTGAACACATATCGCTGGCAGGGGGGAGAACAGCGACCGGCCACCATCATCAGTGAACCGGACCGTAATGTCCGCTATGCCCGGCTGGCAGGAGATTTTGCGGCCAGCGTGAAAGCCGGAGAAGAGAGCGTGGCACAGGTCAGCGGGGTACGGGAACAGGCCATACTGACACAGGCCATTCGCAGTGAGCTGAAAACACAGGGCGTGCTCGGACATCAGGAGGTGACCATGACGGCACTGTCACCGGTCTGGCTGGACAGCCGGAGCCGTTATCTGCGGGATATGTACCGCCCGGGAATGGTGATGGAGCAGTGGAACCCGGAGACACGCAGTCATGACCGCTATGTGATAGACCGGGTGACGGCGCAGAGTCACAGCCTGACCCTGCGGGATGCGCAGGGTGAAACGCATGTGGTGCGTATTTCTTCTCTGGACAGCAGCTGGTCGCTGTTCCGGCCGGAAAAAATGCCGGTGGCAGACGGCGAGCGTCTGAGGGTGACAGGGAAAATTCCCGGACTCCGCGTCTCCGGCGGTGACCGCCTGCAGGTGGCATCCGTCAGTGAAGATGCGATGACGGTTGTTGTGCCGGGGCGGGCTGAACCGGCCACCCTGCCTGTGGCTGATTCACCGTTCACGGCACTGAAGCTGGAGAACGGCTGGGTGGAAACGCCCGGGCATTCCGTCAGCGACAGTGCGAAGGTTTTTGCCTCCGTCACACAGATGGCAATGGACAACGCCACCCTGAACGGTCTGGCCCGCAGCGGTCGTGATGTCCGGCTGTATTCCTCACTGGATGAAACCCGTACTGCGGAAAAACTTGCCCGCCATCCCTCCTTTACGGTGGTTTCTGAGCAGATAAAGGCGCGTGCCGGTGAGACATTGCTGGAAACCGCTATCAGTCTGCAGAAAGCCTGGCTTCACACGCCGGCACAGCAGGCTATTCATCTGGCGCTTCCTGTGGTGGAAAGTAAAAACCTGGCCTTCAGCATGGTGGACCTGCTGACAGAGGTGAAGTCGTTTGCTGCAGAAGGAACCAGTTTTACTGAACTGGGAGGGGAAATCAATGCGCAGATAAAACGCGGTGATTTACTGTATGTGGATGTGGCAAAAGGCTATGGCACAGGCCTGCTGGTTTCCCGTGCGTCGTATGAGGCAGAAAAGAGCATTCTTCGCCATATTCTCGAAGGTAAGGAGGCGGTCACGCCGCTGATGGAGAGAGTACCTGGCGAACTCATGGAGAAACTGACATCAGGACAGCGTGCCGCTACCCGCATGATACTGGAAACGTCCGACCGTTTCACGGTGGTGCAGGGCTATGCCGGTGTGGGTAAGACCACACAGTTCCGGGCGGTGATGTCAGCCGTGAACATGCTGCCGGAGAGTGAACGTCCCCGTGTCGTGGGGCTGGGGCCCACGCACCGTGCGGTCGGTGAGATGCGCAGCGCCGGCGTGGATGCACAGACGCTGGCGTCCTTTCTGCATGACACGCAGCTGCTGCAGCGCAGCGGAGAAACGCCGAATTTCAGCAACACGCTGTTCCTGCTCGATGAGAGCTCTATGGTGGGCAATACCGACATGGCACGGGCATACGCCCTGATTGCGGCCGGTGGCGGTCGTGCCGTGGCCAGTGGTGACACGGACCAGTTGCAGGCCATCGCGCCCGGTCAGCCTTTCCGTCTCCAGCAGACGCGCAGTGCTGCCGATGTGGCCATCATGAAGGAGATTGTGCGCCAGACGCCGGAGCTGCGGGAGGCGGTATACAGCCTGATTAACCGGGATGTGGAAAGGGCACTGTCCGGGCTTGAGAGTGTGAAACCGTCTCAGGTGCCACGTCAGGAGGGCGCATGGGTACCGGAGCACTCCGTGACGGAGTTCAGTCACAGCCAGGAAGCGAAACTGGCAGAAGCGCAGCAGAAGGCGATGCTGAAAGGTGAGGCTTTTCCGGATATTCCCATGACACTGTATGAAGCCATTGTCCGCGATTATACCGGCAGGACGCCGGAAGCACGGGAGCAGACGCTGATTGTCACGCATCTGAATGAGGACCGGCGCGTACTGAACAGCATGATTCATGATGCACGGGAAAAGGCCGGTGAGCTGGGAAAAGAGCAGGTCATGGTGCCTGTCCTGAACACAGCGAATATACGCGACGGGGAGTTGCGTCGTCTCTCCACCTGGGAGACACATCGGGACGCACTTGCCCAGGTGGATAATGTGTATCACCGGATTGCCGGTATCAGCAAGGATGACGGGCTGATAACCCTGCAGGATGCGGAAGGTAACACGCGGCTGATTTCGCCCCGGGAGGCGGTGGCTGAAGGCGTCACACTGTACACTCCGGACACCATCCGGGTGGGAACCGGTGACCGGATGCGCTTCACGAAGAGTGACCGGGAGCGCGGTTATGTGGCCAACAGCGTCTGGACGGTGACAGCGGTTTCCGGTGACAGTGTCACGCTGTCGGACGGACAGCAGACCCGGGTGATTCGCCCCGGTCAGGAGCGGGCAGAGCAACATATTGACCTGGCCTATGCCATCACCGCCCACGGTGCGCAGGGGGCAAGTGAAACCTTTGCCATTGCGCTTGAAGGCACGGAAGGTAACCGGAAACAGATGGCCGGCTTTGAGTCAGCCTACGTGGCCCTGTCGCGTATGAAGCAGCATGTGCAGGTGTATACCGATAACCGTCAGGGCTGGACGGATGCCATTAACAATGCCGTACAGAAAGGAACTGCCCACGATGTGCTGGAGCCGAAATCGGACCGGGAGGTCATGAATGCAGAGCGGCTGTTCAGTACGGCGCGGGAGCTGCGGGACGTGGTGGCCGGCCGTGCCGTTCTCCGTCAGGCAGGGCTGGCCGGGGGAGACAGTCCTGCACGGTTTATTGCACCCGGGCGCAAATATCCGCAGCCGTATGTGGCACTGCCGGCTTTTGACCGTAACGGCAAGTCAGCTGGTATCTGGCTGAACCCGCTGACCACGGATGACGGAAACGGGCTGCGGGGCTTCAGTGGTGAAGGCCGGGTGAAAGGCAGCGGGGATGCGCAGTTCGTGGCCCTGCAGGGCAGCCGTAACGGAGAGAGCCTGCTGGCTGATAATATGCAGGATGGTGTCCGGATTGCCCGTGATAATCCTGACAGCGGTGTGGTGGTAAGAATCGCCGGTGAAGGTCGTCCGTGGAATCCCGGTACCATCACCGGTGGTCGCGTGTGGGGGGATATCCCGGACAACAGCGTTCAGCCGGGAGCCGGAAATGGCGAACCGGTCACGGCAGAGGTACTGGCACAGCGGCAGGCTGAAGAGGCCATCCGCCGTGAAACGGAACGCCGTGCGGATGAAATTGTCCGTAAAATGGCAGAGAACAAACCTGACCTGCCGGACGGCAAAACAGAGCAGGCTGTCAGGGATATTGCCGGGCTGGAGCGTGACCGGTCTGCCATATCTGAACGGGAAGCCGCGCTGCCGGAGAGTGTACTGCGTGAACCACAACGGGTGCGGGAAGCGGTCCGGGAGGTTGCCCGGGAAAATCTGCTGCAGGAGCGACTGCAGCAGATGGAGCGGGATATGGTTCGTGACCTGCAGAAAGAGAAAACCCTGGGCGGAGACTGACACAGGAAGATAAACGCTGATGACAACGGATAACACGAACACAACACGTAATGATTCACTGGCTGCCCGGACCGATACCTGGTTGCAGTCGTTGCTGGTCTGGTCACCCGGACAGCGGGATATCATCAAAACGGTGGCACTGGTGCTGATGGTTCTGGACCATGCAAACCGCATTCTGCATCTGGACCAGTCGTGGATGTTTCTGGTCGGGCGTGGGGCCTTTCCGCTGTTTGCCCTGGTGTGGGGGCTGAATCTGTCCCGTCATACGCATATCCGGCAGGAGGCCATTAACCGGCTGTGGGGATGGGCGGTGATTGCCCAGTTCGCATATTATCTGGCCGGCTTTCCCTGGTATGAGGGGAATATCCTGTTTGCCTTTGCAGTTGCGGCACAGGTGCTGACATGGTGTGAAACGCGCACCTGGTGGCGTTCCGCAGAGACCATGTTGCTTCTGGCAATGTGGTTGCCTTTCTCCGGCACCAGTTACGGCATTGCCGGGCTGCTGATGCTGGCAGTCAGCCACAGGCTGTACCGGGCGGAAGACAGAATGGAACGTCTGGCGCTGGTCGCCTGCCTGCTGGCTGTTATTCCGGCGCTTAACCTTGCCACCAGTGATGCAGCGGCGGTGGCCGGCCTTGTGATGACGGTGCTGACTGTTGGTCTGGTGTCCTGTACAGGGAAATCACTACCCCGTTTCTGGTACGGGGATTTTTTCCCGACGTTCTATGCCTGTCATCTTACTGTGCTGGGCGTTCTGGCTGTGTGACTGGTATGATGCTGGCGCTGATTCTGCTTATTAATAAACAACATAACACAGGATATTTATGAAAATTACGGATCACAAACTCCCTGAAGGTATTGCCCTGACATTTCGTGTCCCGGAAGGAAATATAAAACATCCTTTGATTCTCTTATGCCATGGATTTTGCGGTATCCGGAATGTTCTGCTGCCTTCCTTTGCGAATGCGTTTACAGAAGCCGGGTTTGCAACGATTACTTTTGATTATCGTGGATTCGGTGAGAGTGAAGGGGAACGAGGTCGTCTGGTTCCGGCAATGCAGACCGAAGATATTATTTCAGTTATCAATTGGGCAGAAAAGCAGGTATGTATTGATAATCAGCGTATAGGATTATGGGGAACATCGCTGGGTGGGTGTCATGTATTCAATGCAGCTGCGCAGGATAAAAGAGTGAAAAGTATTGTCAGCCAGCTGGCTTTTGCTGACGGTGAGGTTCTGGTTACCGGAGAAATGAATGAACTGGAGAAAGCTTCTTTTCTGTCCACGCTGAATAAAATGGCAGAAAAGAAGAAAAATACCGGGAAAGAGATGTTTGTGGGGGTTACCCGGGTACTGAGTGATAATGAATCAAAGGTATTCTTCGAGAAGGTAAAAGGTCAGTATCCTGAAATGGATATAAAAATACCTTTCCTTACGGTTATGGAGACGTTGCAATATAAACCGGCAGAGAGCGCAGCCAAAGTACAGTGCCCAGTTTTGGTTGTTATTGCCGGCCAGGATAGTGTTAATCCACCAGAACAGGGAAGAGCCTTATATGATGCTGTTGCTTCTGGTACTAAGGAATTATACGAGGAAGCTGACGCATGCCATTATGATATTTATGAAGGCGCGTTTTTTGAACGTGTGGCGGCAGTACAGACGCAATGGTTTAAAAAACATCTTTAATTGTCGGTATTAATATGTCAGAGGTCGTTGAGGTCAGCTTAATATCATAGTAAGTAGTTTCAACGACCTGGAGGACATATTTTCACAAAGGTCAGGGCAATCATGACAGAGCAGAAACGACCGGTACTGACACTGAAACGGAAAACGGAAGGGGAAACACCGACCCGGAGCCGGAAAACCATCATCAATGTCACCACGCCACCAAAATGGAAGGTGAAAAAGCAGAAACTGGCGGAGAAGGCTGCCCGGGAAGCAGAGCTGGCGGCGAAGAAAGCACAGGCCAGACAGGCGCTGTCCATTTATCTGACGCTGCCCTCGCTGGATGAGGCGGTGAACACTCTGAAACCCTGGTGGCCGGGATTGTTTGACGGTAACACGCCCCGGCTTCTTGCCTGTGGTATCCGGGAAGTTTTACTGGATGAGGTGTCTCAGCGGAATATCCCGCTCTCTCATAAAAAACTGCGCAGGGCACTGAAGGCCATCACCCGTTCTGAAAGCTATCTTGGCGCCATGAAAGCCGGTGCCTGCCGCTATGATACAGAAGGCTATGTGACAGAACATATCACACAGGAAGAAGAACAGTATGCGCAGGCGCGCCTGGAAAAGGTGCGCAGACAGAACCGGATCAAGGATGAGCTGCGGGCGATCCTGGCAGAATAATAAAAGCGCCCTCTGTATGACAGAGGGCAACAGCGAAAAAAATCGGGAAAACAGACATCCAGAGTTTTGATGGAGAAAAACATCCAACCGTTCAGGGATGTTTCATAATGTTTCTGACATAATCCGGGTGTCGGGTCAAGAGGAGGGATAAAAAATGGCTGTATCCAGTGGATTATCTGAACACAGCAGTATTTATCGCTATCAGCGCGAGGGGCGTCATGCCGTCCGTCAGGAGATTCGTGGCTTTTTCAGGGAAGCGGCAGAGGTCTGGCAGAATGCGGCCCGGCTGGCACCCTGTGAAGCATGGCGGGATTTTGCTCTGAAGAGGGCATCTGCATGTCGGTGTAAGTGCCGATAAAAATAACCCCCGTCGCGGAGCTCCGGGGGATCAGACTTATATGGCAGATCGTTATTATTATTATAGTGGTGTAAGAAGGAGTTGCCCTGTCTTTCAAACGGACATCACAGAATTAACATATTTCACATCCCGGGTAAGCCAGCAGGGATAAAAAATGTGATGAATTTCAAGAAGCAGGAGGTGACAGTGGCATGCATAACAGTAGGGTTATCCGGTGAATCTGACAGACAGCCGGGCTGTATTCGCGGCAGGATAAAGAAAAACCGGGAGATGACTCTCCCGGTCCGTCTTATCGCTAATCCCCTGAGCAGGGCATGTATGACTTATCTATGACCGTTATATTCAGCGCCACATCCGGTAGCCTGCGATATAACACAGTTATCCTGTCAGCAAGAGCAGGTATGATGAATACACGGAGATTAAAAATATAATCTCCGTCACATGTTACCCACGGAAACCGGTAACGCCTTCACGGGAAATATGTGACAGAAAAAGCAGCCTCCGTTACTCCAGGTATCAGGAGGCTGAATAATGCATGAGACGTTGTTTCTTATGTGTCTGGTCAGGCTGGCTGACCAGCGTTTTTAGTAACACATAGCCATATGTGTATTAAGTCACCTCATCTTATTTTGTTGAATTGATCACAACTCAACGGTTTATTTTTTGCGTGATACGTGAGCCATTATTCATCCCGGCATGGAATTCATGCAATCACGAAAAGTAATCAGTGACGGAGAGTAAAATGAAGAAATATATACCAGTGGTATTATTTGTTTTTTCATGTCAGGTATTTTCTGCTGATATTCATGGACGGGGCGTGCGTGTTCTGGATGGCAATACCATTGACGTCATGTTATCTCAGCATCCGGTGCGTGTCCGTCTTGTTAATATTGATGCACCTGAAAAGAAACAGGAATATGGACGGTGGTCTGAAAAAATAATGAAATCTCTGGTTGCGGGAAAAACGGTTACTGTCACATATTTTCAGCGAGATCATTATGGTCGTATTCTCGGGCAGGTTTATGCACCAGACGGAATGAATGTTAATCAGTTTATGGTCCGTGCAGGCGATGCATGGGTTTATGAGCAGTACAACACCGATCCTGTTCTTCCTGTCCTGCAGGGAGAAGTACGACAGCAGAAACGTGGTCTGTGGGCAGACAGCGCTCCTGTTCCGCCCTGGGTATGGTGCTCACGGAAATAATGATATTTCTGTGGCTATTGAGTTCTCATTGAAATGCGATATTTAAAAGCATGAAGCATATTACATTATTAACTTATTTCTCTGTTAATGAAAGGTGAACAAATGAACTATCAGGCAGTATCAGAATTAATCACATCGTCTAATCATAATGTTCTTATAGTGGGGGAATCAGCTTCGAAGTTGATAGCTTTTTAAATAAACTGAATATCACTGATTATAAGTATTATGATTTCAGCCAGATTTACAGTTGTTCTGACAGAACATTAAATGATTATGCTGTTATTTTTATCAGGAATGCGCTGAACGCCAGTGAGCATATTATTATTTTTAATTGTACAGGATGGTCTGATTTGAATAATGAATCTGCCGTCATGCAGTTTGCCAGAGTGGCACGAAAATCAGGAAAACAACTGATAGTCGCAGTAAGAGAACAGGATATGAAAAAAATGGAAGCAGAGTTTGGAAGGATCATAAAAATCCACTGACGCCTTCGCGTTGCTCAGTTGTCCAACCCCGGGGACGGGAAAAAGCAAGTTTTCCCCGCCCCCGGCGTTTCTGTAGTGAAAAGCGGGAAATGGAGGGAATGGTCAGTAACAGGGAATGTGGTATTATCGCGGCGGGTGTCTGAGCCTTTCTGGTTCAGGCAAGACGCAGGTACCAGAAATGCGAAGACCCCACTTGTTAATCCATTAACTCGTGAGGCCTGCATGAAGTACCTTAACACTACTGATTGTAGCCTCTTCCTTGCAGAGAGGTCAAAGTTTATGACGAAATATGCCCTTATCGGGGTGCTCGCCGTGTGCGCCACGGTGTTGTGTTTTTTACTGATATTCAGGGAACGGTTATGTGAGCTGAATATTCACAGGGGAAATACAGTGGTGCAGGTAACTCTGGCCTACGAAGCACGGAAGTAAGCTGCCGGGCGGGGACGGAAGTCCCCGCTTTCCGGAAGTGTGAGGTATTTCAGGGGCAGACACCCGACATGCCAGAAACAGCCGGTCCCGCCCGGGGCCGGCACACAGGTTAAGGCATTTCCATCTTTTCAGTCATTTCATTATCAAAATCACATTAAACGGTCGTAATCAGACATGATTTGTGCGCCAACACAGATCATCGTCACAACTTTCAAGTCGCTGATTTCAAAAAACTGTAGTATCCTCTGCGAAACGATCCCTGTTTGAGAATTGAGGAGGCGAGATGTCGCAGACAGAAAATGCAGTGACTTCCTCATCAGGTACAAAGCGAGCATACAGAAAAGGTAATCCTCTGACGCTTGCAGAACGTCAGCAGGCATCCCTGGCAAGAAAACGAGCCACACATAAAGAACTCAGAGTGTTTATTCCTGCTGCGTTAAAAGCGCAATTGCAGGAGATGTGTGAAGCTGAGGGTGTTACTCAGGCTGAGATGATTGCCGAACTGATAAAGCAGAAGAGTGCTTTTAGCTAACTGAAATGTAGCGACATCACATTCTTGCCTGTTTCTGGTGTGCGTGATAGATTGCTGATCGTTTAAGGAATTTTATGGCTGGCCACGCCATAAGGTGGCAGGGAACTGGTTCTGATGTGGATGTACAGGAGCCAGAAAAGCAAAATCCCCGATAATCTTCTTTAACTTTGGCGAGTACAGAAAGATTACCGGGGCCATCTAAAAACCGTATAGCCAACAATTCAGCTATGCGGGGAGTATAGCTATATGCCCGGAAAAGTTCAAGACTTCTTTCTGTGCTCACTCCTTCTGCGCATTGTAAGTGCAGGATGGTGTGACTGATCTTCAACAAACGTATTACCGCCAGGTAAAGAACCCGAATCCGGTGTTTACACCCCGTAAAGGTGCCGGAACGCTGAAGTTCTGCGAAAAACTGATGGAAAAGGCGGTGGGCTTCACCTCCCGTTTTGATTTCGCCATTCATGTGGCGCATGCCCGTTCGCGTGGTCTGCGTCGGCGCATGCCACCGGTACTGCGTCGCCGGGCCATTGATGCGCTGCTGCAGGGGCTCTGTTTTCACTATGATCCGCTGGCCAACCGCGTCCAGTGCTCCATCACCACGCTGGCCATTGAGTGCGGACTGGCGACAGAGTCCGGTGCAGGAAAACTCTCCATCACTCGTGCCACCCGTGCCCTGACGTTCCTGTCAGAGCTGGGGTTGATTACCTACCAGACGGAATATGACCCGCTTATCGGGTGCTACATTCCGACCGACATCACGTTCACACCGGCACTGTTTGCCGCTCTCGATGTGTCTGAGGTGGCGGTGGCTTCCGCACGCCGCAGTCGTGTGGAATGGGAAAACAGACAGCGCAAGAAGCAGGGACTGGATGCACTGGGTATGGATGAACTGATAGCGAAAGCCTGGCGTTTTGTGCGTGAGCGTTTCCGCAGTTACCAGACAGAGCTTAAGTCCCGTGGAATAAAACGTGCCCGTGCGCGTCGTGATGCGAACAGGGAACGTCAGGATATCGTCACCCTGGTGAAACGGCAGCTGACGCGTGAAATCTCGGAAGGGCGCTTCACTGCCAATCGTGAGGCGGTAAAACGCGAAGTGGAACGTCGTGTGAAGGAGCGCATGATTCTGTCACGTAACCGCAATTACAGCCGGCTGGCCACAGCTTCCCCCTGAAAGTGACCTCCTCTGAATAATCCGGCCCGCACCGGAGGCATCTGCACGCCTGAAGCCTGTCGGCGAACAAAAAAACAGCACCGCATACAAAAAACAACCTCATCATCCACCTTCAGGTGCATCCGGTCCCTCCTGTTTTTGATACAAAACACGCCTCACAGACGAGGAATTTTGCTTATCCACATTTAACTGCAAGGGACTTCCCCATAAGGTTACAACCGTTCATGTCATAAAGCGCCATCCGCCAGCCTTACAGGGTGCAATGTATCTTTTAAACACCTGTTTATATCTCCTTTAAACTACTTAATTACATTCATTTAAAAAGAAAACCTGTTCACTGCCTGTCCTGTGGACAGACAGATATGCACCTCCCACCGCAAGCGGCGGGCCCCAACCGGAGCCACTTTAGTTACAACACACAAAGACAACCTCCAGAAAAACCCCGGTCCCGCGCAGAACTGAAACCACAAAGCCCCTCCCTCATAACTGAAAAGCGAGGCCGCCCCCGCCCGAAGGGCGGGAACAACATCGCTTTTAATTATGAATGTTGTAACTATAAATCGTCATCGCTGTCAGTCTTCTGGCTGGATGTTCTCAGTACACGCTCGTAAGCGGCCCTGACGGCCCGCTAACGCGGAGATACGCCCCGACTTCGGGTAAACCCTCGTCGGGACCACTCCGACCGCGCACAAAAGCTCTGTCATGACTGAAAGTAGGTATGGCTTAGCAGGGCTGGGGATAGGTAAGGTGAAATCTATCAATCAGTACCGGCTGACGCCGGGCTTCGGCGGTTTTACTCCGGTATAATATGCAACAACGGAGTGCCGCCTTCCATGCCGCTGGCGCGGCATATGTTGGTGGCTGTGTCTGAAAAAGGTTATATACTCTGCATAAAACCAGACAACACGCAGATTACCAGGCGAATATCGATACTCTGACTCGTTATACCCATGCGTGCGGCATCATAAAACCTGCAATTGTCCTTTATTGAATGAAAGGGGGGGCATGTATAGGAAATTGAAAAAACAAGCGATACTGCGGTCTGGTTAAATGGCGTGATGAATAATTGAGCAATCCTGCAGCATTAGGAGCGCTAATATGCAGCTATTTTTATTTATTGGCGTCAAAAATTATATAGGGAAATTTCCCCCATATAATACCCTGAGAGCCGCATCACGTCTGGCCTGAGCGACATCCTTAAGATGTTAATAAGAATTAAAATCTTAAGGAGAAAAAGAACGCGCGTTGCTCGATATCTTTTTCTTTGAACTACAATTCGATGACCTTCGGACGACATCCAGACAGCCGCAAGAAAAAACATGGCCTAGCAGAGATAAGGGGCGCTGACATTGAAAACGACAAATTCAATCCTACGTGTAATCGCCAGCGTCATTGCTGCCGGACAAAATCAAATCTCAATCACTGAACTGGTAAGCCTCTCCGGTATTAGTCGACAGAGTGTTAAGCGGGCAATTCAGATACTGGAACAAACAGGGCAAATCACCGTTACCAGAACAACCACCAACGGCAAGCGCGGAGCCAACACCTACTACCTGCCAGACCAGGATTTGGGAGGCGGTTGCCGTTCAACATTATCTTAACCACGGCTGCTGCCTGGAGTTTACGGGGTCTGAAGCCCAACCGTACGAAAACGTACTATAAGGGCTTCCCCGGCATGTCAACGCCAGTTTTTATGTTTTTGCCTGCTTGACGTATAGGAATTTGAAAAACCAGGCGTCCTCATTAAAAATAAAGGGAAAAGACTGCGGTACTATAAACGGTCATAATGAATCGTCATCGATTCGGCCCCTGATGAAAGACGCTCGTGAGGTTCTTGTTCGCTAAGCGGATATGTATATCCTGTACGTTTTGCAGATATTCCTCACGGGGTATAACCCTTTATCATCAACGAGTTGCAGGTCAAATGGTCATACTGTTGCAGCGTGCTTTAGCTGGCTGAATACAGTCTGAAATCATAACCGTAATGCAATGATGCTCAGTACAGCCTTGCATTTTTGGCGGCGATGGCCACAACTACGCGCCAGTATCCTCTGCGCTCGACCAGTGAACAGTCCCAACGACTGAATGAGTCAGTCCTTTTCTCAGCACCAGTCAGTACTGAACGAGCCCCCTGTACCAGAAGCGTTCGCAGTTTGCCGAAATAACCTTGCCTGGTTGTGAGCTTCGGAACATGCCTCCATCCCGATAACACAGGGCTGCAAATCAGCAATCAGCTCAGGAAGCCCAATTCGTGATATTCTGGTGTTAACCAAAGCCGTTTACCATCCTGGTCAATACCGTGAACAGTAAGCATATTTTTAGCTAGATCGACACGATAGTAGCAATAGTCATAACGAATCCATCCGGACTATGCTTACCCTCATAATTGCACAAGAGTTAACCTGGTGCATATTCAGGGGAAGCCCCTTCCATCCGTTAAGTGTAATGGCCTACATTAACAACTGAAAACGAAAAGTCTTTTCTTCAAGTTTTCAGGAATTCTCCGCATGTTCAGCAATTTCATTAGCTTTTTGTGATGAACTATCTCTATGTCCGTTGGTTACAGGCACTCGACGTAAGAACAGAGTCAGAAATAGCCCTATAACTAGCGGTATAATAAACAGCATTGATTGAGTTGAAATTCCATATCCATATATACAGCTTTCAAGGCTTACCGCAATCAATGGAAAAATAAGGAAAACAAGAGAAGCCTGAAAGGCACTGGCCTTTTGCTGAAGGGCAAAGTAGCACAATATTCCAAAAACTCCGGCAAAAGCACCGAGATACAAGGTGGCTAATATTGAGTACACAGAGAAGGTCGATACCTCGGGTCTTTCGAAGAACCATCCTGTCGCAGAAAGTATCAATCCTGCCAGAAAGCACGGGAGCGCATTAAACGTTACCACAGAGACAGTACAACTTCTTTTCTTACATTGAGTATATATTATGGCATGAATGATTACCGCAGAAACAAGAGCAATAATCCCCTGCCAGTGACTCTCTGCACTTGTTTTCGATTCCTCAAGAAGGATGCCCGCCAGTGCAACTATTGCGATAGTTAAACCCATAATTTGCATTGAGTTCGTTTTTTCCTTCAAAAACAAAGATGAAGCTATCAAAACAGCTACAGGCATATTCGCAAATATAAGGGATGCGAGTCCGGAACTGACATAGGTTTCACCATAAATCATTAATGAGAAAGGAATGGAAAAATAAAAAATACAAATTACAAGCTGGAATAAGCGTTGTCCGGGTGGAAATAAAATTGGTATTTTTCTTAACCATGCAATACTGATTAAGAATGGTGCAGCAAACATAAACCTCATCCCGGTTGCAAAAACTGGGGGGATAGTTTCAGCGGCTATTCGCATAGCCAGCCATGTGGTCCCCCAAGTCAGTACAACAAGCAGGAATAATACCAAAATCGTCATTCTGCGCATAAGATTCCTCTACTATAGAAGATAAAAAAAACCGCCGAGACGGCGGTTAACTGCATGAGATTACAGGTATTGATAATCTGAGATGTCGGGTGCCTCCCGAAGAATATCTGATTGGTTACAGATATTCTGTGGTTTTCCCGCCAAACAATTCTACAAACCACCCTCGCACTGAGGAACATCTCTTTTCGTTATATTAACAACATTGAGATAGTGCATCACTGGCACCTCCAGGAAATTGCTACACCCTCCAGCAATGCACTATCCTCATATTGATAAAAAATAAGCACTGGAACTGTAGTTAACAAATATAAGTTATCACAGAACAGGATGATATAGGGTAATGAAAATATCCCACACAATTTGTGTCAGTGCCCAAAAACACGTCCAACTGCTTTTCTTTAGCGGGTGGTGGGAATCGAACCCACATCATCAGTCAGAAAAAAACTGAGGTAATTACCATTATACGATACCCGCACAACATATTAAAAATGAACATATTATTTATATGTCAATCAGCATTATCCTTGCCTTCCCGGCAATCCACTCTCAAGGTTTGTAAAACATAAAAAAAGCTGGTTTCACACATCCATTTTATGAACGTGCTCATGATTTTCTCTTTGGAGCACGTGCTTGCGCAACCAGCATTAAAATAAAATGCAAGCGTCGGTATAGCCAAGTTGGCATCGGGGATGAATGCCATGAACTTTCGTAAAGAAGATTAAATCAATGTACATTTGTGTTGTTTGCTAATTGTGCACAGGTCTGCCACCAGATGACCAGCCCCCAGGATTAGATGCAGCTATCTGTTAGTAATGTCGCCATTCCACCACCATGCTGCAAACTTTGATGGCATCTGATAATTCAGTACTGAATGTGGATGATACTCGTTATAATTCTGTCGCCAGCCATAATGACTTTCCTTAGCAAACGACATCCCTGAACCTGTGCTCATTCAGACATTCATCGCGAAATAGCCCGTTAAAGCGCTCAGGAAATATGTTCTACGTTAGTTTGTCCGACTGGATTCTGTTCAGGTCTTATCGTCACCGGATAGCCTTGAAACAGTGCAATGCAGTCCAGAATACGCGTGACCTGAACACCTGAAATCCCGAATACTGTGGTTATTGTTAAACACTCCTTCGTAAATGTCGTCCACGCAGGTCAGGCATTTGATTCTGCGACCAGTAACCAGCGTGTCCATGGCAAAATCCATCGACTTGGTCAGGTTTTGAACCTCCGGACAGAGTTACGGCAAGCGTTCTTGACCAGCCCTTTACGACGTCATCTGCATTTCACGCCCTGGCAGCTCAGATGATAAAGATGGTAAACGTGCTTGCGATTAGCATGAGCCCCTTCACGGTGCAGTACTACCAGATGTGGCGGTTGCCAAAACGTCTGCGCTTTAGTGACAGCATCAATGATGTGTCCTGCTCAATACGTATCAGAATACGTATTGAGCAGGACTCTGAGTCTCATCGCGCAGATCGACAGGGACAAGTCAGCCTGCAGCAAGACGTTGCGTCAGAGCAGTCGTATCACATATAAAACGGTGCCTCGCTTCGGGTCTGCCATCAGTACTTTAGCCCTGGAGTCACCTGAAGCGCGTCCTTATCGGGATAGCTTGGGTAAGCAACACCTGGAGTCTGCGCCCTCTTCCTCAAGCGACTTCAGGGGCTTGACCTCGGGTATCTCCATACCACTATACTTCTTACACCAGGTATAAAAGAGTGCATCGGACATGGATGCGCTTGCTACAGAGCTCACGCTCCTCCGGCTATACTGATACTCTGTTTGCCGGAAAAATGCTTTTTCATGGGGATGTCCTCATGTGGACTATGAAGACATTGCTGACACCAAGATGCATCAATCAACGAAGAGGGGAAATCCTGTTACAGGATATACAAAAGTTAAAATTAATAAGATATTAGAATAAGGTATTTACGCACGCATTTGATATACCCAAACGACAGCTAGTACCCCATCAATCTGCATATAAAATTGCTGGCCACGCTACATCCTGTTAGCGAAAGTACTGATTAGTACTTCAATGGCCAGTGCAAAACTGAAAATCCAATTCAGGCAAATAAGGGATGATGATACCGTAAGTAAATCGTGATATCGCGTTAAATATATTGCCACATCCACACACGTTGAGTTTGCTTATTGTGCACTGATTTCTATGATGTACCCTGATCTTAGTCAGAGGTGACTCACATGACAAAAACAGTATCAACCAGTAAAAAAACCGTAAACAGCATTCGCCTGAATTTCGCAGTGAAGCACTAAAGCTTGCGGAACGCATCGGTGTTGCTGCCGCAGGCCGTGGACTCAGCTTGTATGAATCACAGCTCTACAACTGGCGCAGTAAACAGAAAAATCAGCAGACTTCCTCTGAACGTGAGCTGCCGGAACAGGATGAAGAGCTGGCCATACTCCAAAAGGTAGCGACATACTTCGCGAAACGCCAGAAATGAAGTATGTCTTTATTGAAAAACATCAGGCTGAGTTCAGCATACAGGCAATGTGCCGCGTGCCCGCAGCGGCGGGTATATGTGGTATCGGCGGCGGGCAAGGATAAAAGCACACGTCAGCAGTTCCGTCAGTACTGCAACAGCGTTGTCCACGCTGTTTTTACCCTGTCAAAACCGCGTTACGGTGCACTAAGCCTGCGCCGTTAGGGACTGAGGGCAAAAGCTTCCCGGAAGTTCAGCCTGGTCAGTCACCGCGCACACAGCCTGCCTGTGTCAGAAAATCTGCTTGAGCAGGATTTTTACGCTGTTGGCCCGAACCAGAAGTGGTCGGGAGACATCACGTACTTACGTACGTGATGAAGGCTGGCAGTATCTGGCAGTGGTCATTGACCTGGGGTCACGTGCCGCTATTGGCTGGTCAATGTCACCACGCATGACAGCGCAAATAGCCTGCGATGCCCTGCAGATGGAGCTGTAGCGGCGTAAGAGACCACAGAACGATATCATTCGGAGGCCAGTACTGCTCTGCAGATTATTAGGCATTGCTGAAGCGGCATAATCTGCGTGGCAGTATGATCGCAAAAGACTGCTGTTTCGATCATGCCTGCGAGGAAATCTTCTTTCATTCACTGAAAGTGGAATGTATCCACGGAGAACTCTTTATTAGCTGGGAAACAATATGGGCAACAGTGTTTAGTGTTTACAATCGCTGGCGACGGCACAGTGGATGTGGCGCCTTAGTCCTGAACAATTTGAAAACCAGAACCTCGCTTAGGGCGGTCCATATTACGTGGGTAAGATCACCCCTCCTGACCATGAGTGGGAGGAAGGAAACAGAACTCATTTAACGCACTTGCACCACCTTCATATCAAAAAATACACTTTTCCAACGAAACTTAGTGTTAAGTTTATGTTGCCTTTTTTCTGTCACCTCTTTTAATTTAATTTTTATGAATACCTGATTTATGAAGCCATACAAAAAACGCGATTTTGTTGGCTTATTGTGCACTGTGTGCTGCTTGCGCACAATAAGCTAATGCGAACGTATAGTAACCACATTAGACTTTATGCGTCTAAATGAGGTTAATGATGACGCACAGCACAATTAAGCAATTGACAATAAAAGCAATTCTCGAATACATCGAAGACAATATTGAGGTTAAAAGTATCGATATTGAATCGATAGTCTGTTTTTCTGGTTACAGTAGGAGATATTTGCAATCTCTGTTTAAGTCTCACATGGGAGTACCCATAGGGAGGTATATACAACTCAGAAGAGTTTCAAGGGCTGCGGTATTATTACGATTGACATCATTATCATTGGCCAGTATTGCAGGCAAACTCTGTTATGATTCTCAACAAACATTTACAAGAGAGTTTAAAAAAAACACAGGTTTTACGCCTTTACAATATAGAAACAGTAATCTATGGACCTTTAAAAATCTTACCGGTCCAAAAGAACCATCAATTGTCATACCCAAACCGAAACTTTGTTATCTTGATGAAAATAAATTTAAAGGAATGCCGATGTCTTATGAAGAGGATATTCCTTTTTGGGGAGAAAATTCAGATAAAAAATGGAATTATGTAAAAAAATATTTTACAGAAAATAAAGAATCATATATAGCCATATCTCATGATGTTAATCCCTCTGCAAGAAAAAAAGTGAGAATTAAACTTATTTTCTGGTTTGAGAAAGAAAGGCATAATCACACAACAGGAGTGCTTACAGCCGGAACATATGCCAAGTTTGAGTATACTGGCAGCATAAAAAACTACATTCATTATATCAATAATGTTTATATGAACTCGCTCCCTTTTTATGGGTTGCAAAAGAAAAATGTATATGATCTTGAAATAATTCATAAGGATAAAGACGATAGTTATCGCTTTGAGTATTACTTACCAATATGCAACAAAACATAAAATATAAATATTGAATGTATATTCTAAAAATGGTTATTTTAGCAAAAAAAATAACACCCATCATGATTAATGTTTGTAAAGAGCCCACGTTTTCAGTGGGCTGATTAGTCCAAAAGCTGAAGTTCTTGGTGCTGAATAAATCCTGAATGAATTTTCCTTGTAGTGGTCAATAAAAACCGAACTCCATTTTATTTTTTATTTCTCTGCACACCTCAGTCAGTTTGATCAGCTGCTGAAAAAACTCAGCGTTGAAGCCGCTTTCAATGCAGAAATGGCACACCATCTCGGGTATGAAAAAAATCAGCCCCGTATTACCGGGACGGATAACTGCAAGTATCCCGCATAATCGTGCCATTCATATTTAGAAATCATCCGGCATAATCAATCTGCCAACGAAGGAGATCGCTATGCGTACAGCCCGTTTTACTGAGCATCAGATCATCGCTGTGATTAAGTCGATTGAAGCCGGACGAATTGTTAAAGATGTTTGCTGACCTGAGCCTGGAGAACCGAGTGCTGAAGGATGTTATCGAAAAAGCTTTAAAACAAGCCTGTAAGCGTGAGTTGGTTACTCATCTGATAACGACATTCGGGCTCAGCATCCGTCAGGCCTGCCAGAGTTTGAACCTGAGCAGAACGGCTTACCATTACCGCCCAGATACCACGCGTGATGAACCCGTTATAAACGGGGCTATTTATATGCTTACCTTTTGTGTATTACCCTCAATATTAAATTAATGTTGAGGGTATTTGGGTGCGATTTTGTTTTTTTTGAGGCGTAATTTTACAGTATTATTTCTGAAAAAATATTTGCGTATGCTATTTAAAGCAAAAAAATCTTCAGTGTAGGCAATAAAATTATTGTTCCTTTCGCACTTCTGGCATAGCAATGTTACCGCCATACTGTTCTTCCAGTAATGATGCAAGAAATTTAAAAGATTTTTGTTGTTCTGGCGACCATTTGACATTAAGTGACTCGAAATGGATTGATGCCAGTGTTGGTAGCATTTGTTCTCTGGATAGCGAAAATGCGAGATATGAAAATGCGATCATTAGAGTATTTACGTCGTTCTGAAGTCTGGAAATGTGGTCGATTAATTCTCCAATAGAAATGTTTTTTTTCATCATAAAAAATCATCTTATTAATTTACTCGTATTTTCGTAAACGCCAGTTATCTGACGGTGATTTGTAACTGTTTTGAACCTGTGCTCCCTAAACCTTCTGTAAGTGCTTTACTGAAGTTGAAGGTGAGCATATTCAGACTTAGCCAATGAGGTTCTATTCATCAATGAAATTCCGGGATGCTCACAAGACTCACCACAACGATTTGTGGAGCAACATTTTCTTGTTATTGTATATACTTATAGTCTTTTCTAATAATTAGTAATTCAGATGCCCAACCGATATGGTCGGGCATCTGATGCACATCAGGCGTTAAAAGTTTATCTTGAAGCCAACAGTCCCTGTTACCGGTGACTCTACATTGTTACCTTTTAAATAATTAGCCTCTCCCCATATACTGGCATTTGATGTTAGCTGAACATCCATACCCAAACCGTACTTTCCGGTTGTCCCGGATATGTCGTTAGTAAAATCATAGGCTTTATTGATTTTAACCTTATTATGATTTGAAAATTCATGACTGACTCCTGCGGTCAGGTAGGGCCTTATTTTGGTTTTACCAACATCAAGGTCCATCCCTAAATTAACACCAACCTCACCCTGGAAAGAATGTGTTGTGTTTATTTCAGCCTTCATTCCATTAGATAGACTGATATTGTCATCATTCACAGCAAGAGCTGTTGTTCGGGCATAAGGAAGTAACCAGGTATTCTCATTCAGAGAAAAATACTTGCCCACCTCCAGGCTACCACCGAAACCATTTTGATGATAATCTCCCGAAACCATAGTTCCATCACTCATATGGGTACGCAACTCATTTTTGAAACGGTTGAATTTGAGTACACCATCTATATAGTATCCGTGAGTATCATACGTCATGTACAAGCCAACACTTTTACTATCAATAGAACTTTTCCCTCCTCGATTATGCCTGATATTGTTATCAGAGAAGGAAACAAATGCCCCTAATGACAACACCCCATCGCTTAGGTCAAAACGCTTATCTCCGCCCGTCACTATTCCGTATTGGGTCAGGGAGTAACCCGCTCCTTTGCTGCTGATGTGTTTATCTGATCCTATATAGTGCCCCCATACTCCCCCAGAAGTACGTGAGTTTTCTGATTTTTCACTGTTACGGAATCGCAGCCCTTGTAATTCACTGTTAAAGATATATGTCGGAGCGCTTGCCATATTCAGTACAGCATCAGTAGACTTTGTGGTGTGCCGTACTGGAGGATTGGGTATACCCGGTTCCGGATTACCTGGTTGTGTAGTATCAGATTTTAGATACCAGTTAGTATTATCTTTACTCAGATAATATTCCCAAACTCCTGCATCCACTTTTCCTCCGTTTACTGTAAATACAGCATCTCCTCCACCGGTATAAACCACTGGTAATGGGTTACCCGGGGATACAGGCTCCTGACCGGTATTTTTGATATTCAAAACAAAATTACCGTTTGCATCCCCTGTGATGTTTAATTTATCACCAGTATATGATGCAATATCAGTATTCATCAAGAAGGTGCCATTTCCTGATAACTGTCCGATATTTAACGTTACTCCCTCAAGTTTTGTTTTAAACTGAGGGGACTGTATTGAATGAAAATCCACGGTTCCATTACTCATGTCTAATGAGTTAATAGTAGAGTCTCCGGATAATTTCCAGACAGAGTCAGCCACTATCAGATTTCCACCTTTCTTCCCATCCCCAGTAATGCGTCCAGCCAGGAGGCTACCATTCTCTAAGCGCAGAGTTGCATCAGGCTCGATTGTCACATTTGCCATAGCCCGTAGATTATCCATTATCATTGTTCCATGATTTTGGATAAAAATACCGCTATCCTGAGAAAAATTACCACTGAGAGTTAATTTTCCCCCATTCAGATTCAGACTACCGGTACCATCCAGTGTGCCGCTATAGTTTGCTGAACTATTGTCGAGAAAATGCAGAACCCCATTATTGGTTATCTGGTTGCCTGACAGTTTGCCATCGTCTTTAATCAAGGTTGTACCCAATAGCTCAGAACCGCTCTCAACCTGTAATTCACCACCTTTAGATACCTGGGTATCTATAGCCTGATGACCCTGCAGAACCATCAGGAGTCCACCATTTTCTAACAACATATTTCTGGCGCTACCATTAGTAATGCTGAAGCTACCATTTACGTTCGTTCCACTCAGGATGGCCGATGTGTTCGCTCTGATTGCGCCACCATTATTTTGAATTATTCCCGTTCCACTACCACCTGCGGCAATACTCATTGTCCCTCCATTGTTAATGGTTGTGTCAATAGCACTGCCACCACTGGAGACTCGCTGCTCCCCGTTATTAATGAGAGTCCCTGAGACATTTCCGCCACCGAAAACAGTCTGCAGTCCCCCATTAATGGTGGTGCCTACAGCACTACCACTGCTGGAAACTTGCTGTTCCCCGTTATTAATGAGAGTCCCGGAGACACTTCCGCCACCGAAAACAGTCTGCAGTCCCCCCTCAATGGTGGTGTC
>OGOG01000654.1_pt1 | contig 37869 bp, 25 predicted proteins | sample 1552581 | NCBI WGS metagenome assembly OGOG01 (sample SAMEA2580152, study PRJEB22360) | human gut metagenome | biome: human gut; feature: human-associated habitat; material: faeces | place: Denmark | collected 2008/2010 | reverse complement strand
AGGCTTCAACACTGTCAACTTCAAACAACACCAGGTGACTGCCGGTGTGGGTATCATTTTCTAAACGAATCACATAAATCACTCCAAACAATATGAAACAATTCATACGCATCACCGCACTCTTATGCTGCATTTGTCTGGCAACGGGCTGCGAGAAAGATACAGAACCTACTTGGATCGCCCCGACGATGGAAATCCAAGTGGTTATGCAAGACGACATCAGCCGTAAAACCGCCATCCTGAAAGGAAACATCGGACAGAATGAACTGGACATCACAGAATGCGGTTTCCTGTACTCCATTAACAAAACCTTGCTCGAAAGCAAGGCACTGAACGACAACGCTGTTGCAAAAGTACCAGTCAGTCAGACATCCGGTGCCGTGGAGGCACAACTGGACGAACTGACTCCGGGAACCAACTACTTCTACTGCCTCTATATCACTTGTGGCAATACGACAGTTATCAGCCCCGAAATCTTGCAATTCGCCACAGTCGCCAACAACGCACCCGAACTGGATGTCGTAGCAGTAAAGGCTAAAGATAACCAAAGCTTGACACTGACAAGCAAAGTTCTTGCTTCCGGAGCTGAAAGTGTCGATCTGCGAGGCATTTGCTATATGAAAGGCGCGGACGGTGATCCGAAACTTGGTGATAACATCGTTCCTGTACCGGAAAATGAGACTGACTTCATCGTTACCATCGGTAATCTGGAAGCCTCAACTGAATATACCGTTCGAGCCTTCGCTATGAATAATGAAGGTATTGTCGGATACGGAAAGACAATGGTAGTCAGTACGGAAAACTCTGAAAAACCGACCTTGCGCACTTACGATGAACCTACCGTTCGCGGTAACTATGCCGTAGTGACTGCCGAAGTAACCGATAAAGGAACTTCAGATGTAACGGCTCGCGGATTTTGTTGGAGTAGCACCAGTACCACACCGATGCTAGGAGCATGTGACGGGGAGGTAAATATAGCCTTGTCGGAAAGCAACGTATTTGCAGGCGAAGTTACCGGACTCAAAGAAGGGACAGTCTACCACATCCGAGCCTATGCTACCAATGAAAAGGGAACGGGTTATGGAAATACCATCACTATCAATACCACAAGCGTGTCCTTACCCGAAGTATCTATTTCGGAACCGACATTTACCACAAAAACTGCCGAACTTACCGGTGCGGTAGGAAGCAACGGAGGTGGTACGATTACCGAACGCGGATTCTGTTGGAGCGCTTCCGTACACAACCCTCAGATCGGTACGGAAGGATGCCAAAACAAGGCAGTAGAAGGAGAGGACTTCAAATATACACTGGAAGAATTGACCCCGGGTACCATCTATTATGTAACTGCATATGCCAAAAATGAAAAAGGCATAGGTTACTCCAACGTTACCGAATTCACCACGATGGAATTGACAGCACCTAAACTGGACGCTATCATTATTTCCACTCCGACCACGGATAAGGCAACCGTCAGTTGCACACTGCTCAGCAACGGTAACGGTACGGTAACCGAACGCGGATTCTGCTGGAGTACCTCCGTCCAGAACCCTCAACTGGAAGTACAAGGATGCGAAAGCATCAAGATTACAAGTACGGAATTCCTCTATGAACTGACCGGACTGAAACCTGGCACTCCTTACTATATAACAGCTTATGCCAAGAACGAAGCCGGTACGGGATATTCCACAGCCGGAAGTTTCACCACCATAGCCATTGCCGAACCAACGCTGGACATCCCGTATGTATCGGCCGTAAATACCACCTCGGCTTATGTACGGAGCAGCATTATCAATGACAATAACTCATCGGTAACTGCCAAAGGATTCTGCTATAGTAGCACCAATAACAGTCCGACCTTGGATAATGCAGACAAAGTGGTCAACGTGGAAGGCAGCGATTTCACTACCCAATTGACAAACCTCGCTCATGGAAAACTATATTATGTGCGTGCCTTTGCCACCAACGGAGTGGGTACGGGATACAGCACAGCTCAAAGTTTCACAACCACAGAAATCACTGTTCCCGGCTTATACGGCACAAACGTATCAGGTGTCACTATCAACAGTGCAGTACTCACCACTACCATCTACTCGGCAGGTAACGGCACTATCAGCCGAAAGGGCTTCTGTTGGAGTACCAATAACACCCATCCTGACATGGATACCGATACTCATAAAGATATCGAAGGCAATGTGACCAACCTAAGCCATACGCTAACCGGATTGACACCCGGGGAGACCTATTATGTACGTGCTTACGCTGTCAATGAAGCCGGAGTGACATACAACGATTATTCAGAATTCACCACCGACCCGGTTGGCAAACCTACTTTCGGAAACATCAACGTCACCGATGTAAAAATCACGACTGCCAAGGTAACTGCACGCATCAGTAGCAATGGAAATCAGGAAATCGAAGAAAAAGGTTTCTATTGGAGCAGCAGCAATCAAGAGCCAGGGCCAAACGATAGAGTGGAGAATATTACGGACAACAATGACCAGATGACCTTCAACATGAGTGGTCTAAAATCGAATACGACTTATTATGTACGTGCCTTTGCACGAAATTCACAAGGTACCAGTTTGTCGAACGTCATTTCATTTACTACGGCCATCAATCCGGTTCCGGACGACGGTGACATGGACAATCCAGATAAATAACAAACTTAAGAGAAATTCATCATGAAGAAAATTCTATTATATATATGTATGATTTGCCTATCAGGGCTGAGTGCTTATGCAGGCATACAGCAACTGCAAACCACTGATGGTAATTTTGCAGCCAACGCGCTGAAAGAGGGATCATTTCCTCTGACATTCGACCAGGAATCAACCACCACACCGTGGGTAACTGCAAACAACGGTGTAGTAACGAGCGGTAATAAAGACGCAAATTCAGAAGTTGGTTTCAGTACGACATTCAATCTCTCATTCGATGCCAACGTATCCTTCGACTGGTCGATCAACGGAGACGAACTGATCTTCTACGTGGATAATAATCGGATAACAGCTATTTCAGGCATCCAATCCAATTATACACCCTACTCATATAGCTTGAAAGCAGGCGTACATACACTGAAATGGAGCTATAAAAACGGAAATGCAGCTACCACAGGAGATGACCGCGGATATGTAAAGAACATCTATATCTCGCCTACCGCTTTCATCATGGCTGGCATAGCATATCCTGTATGCGAATCCCAACTTTATTTCGGTAACGTAGTAAAAGATGCTCCGACTACCGTCAACCTAAATGTTCGTAACATTGGTAGCGAACAATTAAGCATTACGGACGTAACGACCTCGGATGCCACTTTTGCAATAGGGAACTATGAAAAAAATATTCCGGCATTGGAAACCCGCAGCATTCCTTTCACCGTTACAGCCACGGCCGAAGGCCTTATCGAAGCTAAAGCAACAATTATCACTACAGGAGGTACACGGGAAGTCGCTTTACGTGCAAATTGTACCAATAATATCACAACTTACACTATTGCCACCCCTGGAAACCTCAGCAATATGGTAAATGAAAGTGATTATGCCACTATAACCAGCCTGAAACTCAACGGTGAAATAAATGATGTCGACATAGCCTTTATTAAACAAAATCTGACCGCAGTTAAAACATTGGACTTACTGGATGCCTCATTTGCAGATAATACCATCAACACACAGTTTCAGAATAACACATGGGTAACTTTGATTTTACCGAAAGGAACTGAAACAATTAACAACCAAGCATTCCGAAATTGTGAAAGCCTACAGAGCCTCGTGCTACCAGAGGGACTGAAGACAATAAGAGGGAATGCATTTGATAACTGCATAAAACTTCAAGACATCACTCTACCTTCCAGCCTGGAAACAATCGAAGGCGGAGCATTCAATAATTGTTCAAGCCTCCTTTCAATCACCGTGCCCGAAAAAGTCCAAAGAATAGAGAACTATACTTTCAAGGGCTGTAGCTCACTGACAAACGTGGTGATCGGAAACCGGGTCACAACTCTAGGTTCTTATGACACATTCAGCGGATGTGATAATTTAGAAACACTTGTATTAGGAGACGAATTGACCAGGGTAGGAAGCTTTTTCAGCAACAAAACTAAACTGAAACAGGTGACATTTGGCAAAAAAACAACAAGTATAGCAGCTCAGGCCTTTAGTGGATGTACCGCTTTAACTGTTATCAACTTACCCAATACATTGCAAACGATTGAAAGCAATGCATTCGCCGGCTGCACGAATTTGGAAACGATCAATATGCCCGATAGTCTTCGCACCATCGGAGACAATACTTTCAGTGGATGTGAAAAGATGAAAGACATCGCCCTTCCCGATAGCCTATACACTATAGGACAAGGAGCTTTTACCGGATGCAAAACATTAACTACGATCAACATCCCAGAAAAGGTAAAAGTCATCAATCATTATACATTCAATGGATGTACGGCTCTCGAAAATATTACGATTGGAAATGGAGTAGAAACAATAAACCATTATGATACTTTCAAAGATTGTCCTCTAAAGAAAGTCGTAATCGGTGATGGGCTAAAAGAGTTGCCATATGTGTTTGCCAACAAACCGACACTGACTGAAATAACACTAGGCAAAAGCATATCAACCTTGGGCTCGGAATGCTTCAGAGGATGCACTTCACTTACCAAAGTAACCCTTCCTGATAATCTAAGGAAAATAGACCAACACTCATTTAATGGTTGCACTAACCTGCAAACGATCAATATGCCTAATAGTTTGAGAACTATCGGTTATAATGCATTTAAGGGATGTGAACTGATGGAAGACATCGTATTACCTGACAGTCTGAATGTGATAGATCAAGGAGCATTTACCGATTGTAAAACATTGACTAAAATCAACATACCAGACAGTGTCAAAGTCGTCAATCATTATACATTCAGCGGGTGTACGGCTTTAGAAAGCATCACCATAGGAGACGGAGTAGAAACAATAAACACATATGATACATTCAAAGACTGTCCTATCAAAAAAGTTGTAATAGGAAAGGGACTAAAAGAATTGCCAAATGTATTTGCCAACAAACCGACACTGACCGATATTACACTGGGAGAAAGTATATCAGCTTTAGGTTCGGAATGCTTCAGGAAATGCACCTCACTTGCAAAAGTGACTCTTCCAAATAATTTAAGAAGAATTGAGCAATATTCATTTGAGGGTTGTACAAATCTTCAAACGATTAATATGCCCGACAGTCTGAGAAGCATTGGTAACAATGCATTCCAAGGATGCGAGCTTATGGAAGATATTACCTTACCGGATAGTCTGAATGTTATAGACCAAGGAGCATTTAACGGTTGTAAAACACTGACTAAAATCATCATTCCGGAAAGGATAAAAATTATCAACCATTATACATTCACTGGCTGTACTTCACTGGACACTTTGAAGATAGGAAAAGGTGTTGAAACAATCAGCACATACGATACGTTCAAAGATTGCAACAACCTACGCTATATAGAGTTCCAAAATAATATAACAACGATAGGAAGCTGGTTCTCGGGATTGGAGAAATTAGAAACAGTAGTCCTGAATGATAGTGTACGAGTAATTGGAGACCAAGCCTTTTCCAATTGTAAAGCATTAAAGAATATCCAGTTACCTATGAAACTAAATACAATAGGCAATAGTGCATTCCAACAATGCAATGCATTAACGACAATCAATTTCCCGGATAGTTTATCATCTATAGGAGATTTCGCTTTCCGATATACGGCTTTATCTGAAATCAAGATTCCGGATAAGGTAACAAAATTGAACACAGGAGCCTTCGCTGGGATCGAAACGCTGACAAAGGTAGAATTAGGAGACGGAGTACAATCTATCAGAACTGATTATGGCAACGGCAACGACTGGAACACATTCGGGAAATCGCCTAATATCGAAACTTTCATAATAGGCAAAGGGATGACCTACCTCGATAATAATATATTCAACAGCATGATCAACCTGAAGAATGTATCGCTAGGAGACAGCATAAGAACCATCGGAAGTGGAGCCTTCTATGGATGCAAAGCATTAACTACCCTGACACTGCCAACCAAAGTAAATACCATCCAAGACAAGGCTTTCCAGCAATGTAGCAATCTGACAACCATTAACCTACCGGACAGCCTGTCATTTATTGGAGATTTTGCTTTTCAATATACAGCGTTACCGGAAATTAAGATCCCGGATAAGGTAACGATATTGAATACAGGGGCATTTGCCGGAATAGAAACGCTGAAAAAGGTAGACTTGGGAAACGGAGTACAATCTATCAGAACTGATTATGGCAACAATAACGACTGGAATACATTCGGGAAATCACCTAATATAGCAACTTTTATAGTTGGGGAAGGAATGCAAAGCCTTGGCAACGGCCTATTCTCCGGTATGAAAAACCTATCTACCGTAGAGCTGAGCGACAGTCTGAAAGTAATCGGAAACAATACTTTCAGCGAGTGTTCGGGCATCAGAACCATAAAGCTCCCAAAGAACCTGACTACCATCGAAAATTCGGCATTCAACGGCTGTACCTCATTAAGCGAGATTACTCTGCCGGATAGTTTATCAAGTATTGGCAATTATACATTTGCAAACTCAGGTTTGCGATCGATCGTTTTACCGAAAAAGATAACGGTTATTCCTAATTATACCTTCGACAACTGTGATAGCTTGCGGACAATCACTCTCAGCAAGCAATTGGCCACCGTTGAAGATTACGCTTTTAGCAGTTGTGACAGCGTACAGCATTTGATTATTGACAATGCTAACGAAAAGATTATCGCCTTTGCAGGAAAGTTCCCGACAATACAGAAAGTCACTTTCAATGATCTTGTTACTGAAATTCCTGCCAATCTTTTCAGTGGCAAACAATACCTGAAAGAAGTAGAAATGAGCAAAAACCTGACCACTATCGGTGCTAATGCATTCTACAACACAGGCTTGGAATCTTTCACCTTGCCGGACCAAGTTAAAACCATCGGTGAAGCTTCGTTCAAAGGCAACAAGAAATTGAAAGAATTCACACTAAGCAAAAGTATGAGTGAAATTCCCTCAGAAACTTTTGCCGGCTGTGTGAAACTCGACTCTATCGGATTCCCCGCTTCCATCCGTAAAATAGGCAATAGAGCATTCGACGGTTGCGACTCATTACGGGTGATCAATATGAATCCCGAGTTAACAGAGATCGGGGCTTATGCTTTCTACAACGCAGGCGACAAGAAACTGGAACGTATCACCATACCGGCTCAGGTAAAGAGCATCGGAAGTTATGCCTTTGCAAGTTGCGACACATTGAGCAACATTACGATAGGTGCCGCTGTAGATAGCATCGCCACATACGCCTTCGAGAATTGCCGAAGTTTGAAAGCCATTACCCTTCCGGCCAATCTGCGCAAACTGGAACATGATGTATTCAATGGTACCGCAATCTCCTCTCTCGATATCCCCAATCAGGTTACAGACGTCACCGGAGTGTTCAACGGACTAAACGGCAAACTGACATCCGTCACCATCGGAAACGGAGTAAAGGCTTTGCCAGAAGCCGCATTCAACAGCTTCTCGGTATTGAAAAGCGTCAAGATGGGAACCGGTATAACTAAAGTTCCACAAAACACGTTCAATTATTGTCAAGCATTAACCGACATCACAATCGGTGCGAACGTTACCGCCTTGGATGCATATAGTTTCGGACACTGCACGGCCTTAAAGCAACTGAGCATTCCGGAGAAAGTATCTGAAATACACGAAAATGCCTTCTACGGTACTACGCTGACCAATTTGGCACTGAACATGGAAGAGATCAAGGATTATGCCTTCAACAACCGAAGCGATATAACCCAGATCACCATCGGGAAGAATGTAAAACGAATCGGTATTCAAGCTTTCGGTTCGACAAATATCAGCACCGTCGCACTGCCCGAAGGCCTGACCACGATTGCCGACAGAGCTTTCTATGGAACGAAACTCCAAAGCATCAGCATACCCGCATCCGTAGAAACAGTGGGAATGCAGGCGTTCCACAGCTGTAACGAACTGGCTCGCGTAGAAATAGGGGCAGGCTCGGTATCCATCGGCAAACAAGCGTTTGCAGCCAGTCCGAAATTAACGACAGTCGTAATGAAAGAAGGAGGGGTAAAGAACATCGCAGCAGAAGCGTTCTATGTTTGTCCGCTATTGCAAGACGTGACGTTGGCAAGCATCGATTCCATCGGTACGAGCGCCTTCTCCGATTGCCCCAAACTGGCAAGTATCCATATACCTGCCAAAAACGTAGGAGCTTATGCTTTTGCCAATTGCGAATCATTGGCAAACGTAACCTTTGCCGAAGGAATGGATTCCATTGCAGACTACGCCTTCAACAACTCCAGAAATATCGAGCAGTTGATATTCCCGAACAGTTTGCGCACCATCGGAGCATATGCTTTCACTGCCGACAACCAAGAGATCGCACTGAAAGACATCACTTTCGGAAGCGGCCTGGAGACTATCGGACAGTATGCATTCTACAGAAGCACGAAAGTCAAAGACATCGTAATCCCCGACAAAGTGAAAACGATTCGCCTCAATGCTTTCAGTAACTGCGACAACTTGCGCACAGTCAGCGTGGGTAGCGGAGTAACCACAGTCGAGCCTTTTGCCTTCAATGCCAATCCTAATTTGATGTCCATCACTTGGAAGAGCGCGACACGGATTGAGAATGATGCTTTCAACAGTTATGCGAAGAACTGTCTGATGTATGTCACAGCAAAAACGGAAGTACCGCAACAGTGGTACAATGTGATTCGTGACGGAGAAGCCGATAGCATCGACATTGCTGATAAGTATCCGTTCCATTGCTGGACACCGTTCAAAGCAAAAAAAGCAGTGTTCCGCAAAACATTCAGCCTTGAAACCGGACGCGGCAGTTCATCGAAAGGATGGGAATCTATCACGTTACCGTTCGATGTAAGCCGAGTATGGTTTGAGAACAAAGCTAGCGATCTCCTGCCGTTCGGTGCAGAAGGAAGTAGCACACGCCGCTTCTGGCTTCGCGAACTAGGAGAAAACGGCTTCCAGTCATGCCAACAGATAAAGGCACATACACCTTACATCATTGCTATGCCAAACAACAGGGAGTATGACGATCAATACAATATCGTAGGTGAAGTGCAATTCATAGCCGAAGACTATCAGATGCCCGCAACCCCGGAAACTCTGAACATAGTAGAAGGACCTAAGTTCAACTTCATACCGACTTTGACAGCCGTAGAGCAATCTCAGGAAGTCTACGCCTTGAATATCGTATCATGGAACACAGAAGAACCTGCCGGCAGCGTATTCGAACGTTACCGTCGCGATGTCGATCCTTTCGAGGCATACGTCACAGATAAACCGGAAAGTACGAACTCACCGGCTATGTTCAGTATCAGCGACAACGGTGGCGGGACAACCGACATACGTGTCATGCTGGGCGAAGCCATCGATGATGTGAAAGCATACAGCCGGAACGGTATCCTGTTCATCGAATCCGCAGACGAACGTATCGTCGAGATTTATGGAACGAACGGCATGCTACTCCGAACCGTAGAAGTGAATGAAGGCATCAACCAAGTTACCGACCTTGAAAAGGGTGTTTACTTCCTTGAAGGACAAAAGGTAGTTGTGAAGTAACAAAGTAAGCATATTTTTTAATCCGCCACCACACACCCCCATGTTTGACAATCAGACATGGGGGTGTATCATAGTGAAACATGGGCATGTCTCAGAACTTATCCCGGCATCAAGTCTATCGTAACAAGGTAATAAACAGAACTAAAGCCACCCGACAAGCCAAAGAAGCCTCCGGCAGTGCATACTTTTCAATCCCTAAAGCATACACTCTTATTTTTTAGTATTATCTTTGCACTCTCTCTGAACAGATTACAATAAAAAAGACACTATATCACATGGAAAAGAAGTTTAAAAGAACCACAGTAACCTCGGCTCTCCCTTATGCCAACGGCCCTGTCCATATCGGGCATCTTGCCGGTGTATACGTACCGGCAGATATCTACGTCCGTTACCTGAGATTGAAGAAAGAAGACGTACTCTTCATCGGAGGTTCCGATGAACACGGTGTGCCCATTACTATCCGTGCCAAAAAAGAAGGAATCACTCCCCAGGATGTAGTAGACCGTTACCACTCCCTCATCAAGAAGTCGTTCGAAGAATTCGGCATCTCTTTCGATGTATACAGCCGAACCTCTTCGAAAACTCACCATGAACTCGCCTCCGAATTCTTCAAAGAACTTTATGACAAGGGTGAATTCATCGAAAAAACTTCCGAACAGTATTATGACGAAGAGGCACACCAATTCCTTGCCGACCGTTACATCACCGGCGAATGCCCTCATTGCCACGCTGATGGAGCTTACGGAGACCAATGTGAGAAATGTGGCACATCACTCTCGCCTACCGATCTTATCAATCCCAAAAGTGCCATTAGCGGAAGCAAACCGGTAATGAAAGAGACTAAGCACTGGTATCTCCCGTTGGACAAACACGAAGCATGGCTACGCCAATGGATTTTGGAAGATCATAAGGAATGGCGGCCGAATGTATACGGACAATGTAAAAGCTGGCTCGACATGGGGCTACAACCACGTGCTGTAAGCCGCGACCTCGATTGGGGAATTCCCGTCCCGGTAGAAGGTGCCGAAGGTAAAGTGCTTTATGTATGGTTCGATGCCCCCATCGGCTACATTTCCAACACGAAAGAACTCCTCCCCGACAGTTGGGAAACTTGGTGGAAAGATCCTGAAACACGCCTTGTCCATTTCATTGGCAAGGACAACATCGTGTTCCATTGCATCGTCTTCCCCGCCATGCTGAAAGCAGAAGGCAGCTACATATTGCCGGACAACGTTCCGAGCAATGAGTTCCTGAACCTGGAAGGCGACAAAATATCCACTTCGCGCAACTGGGCTGTCTGGCTGCACGAATATCTGGAAGACTTCCCCGGCAAACAAGACGTGCTGCGTTATGTGCTGACCGCCAATGCCCCGGAAACGAAAGACAATGATTTCACCTGGAAAGATTTCCAGGCACGCAACAACAACGAGTTGGTTGCTGTATACGGCAACTTCGTAAACCGTGCAATGGTACTGACCCAGAAATACTTCGACGGCAAAGTACCGGCTGCGGGCGAACTTACGGAATATGACAAAGAAACGCTGAAAGAATTTGCCGACGTGAAAGCAGAAGTTGAAAAACTGCTGAATGCGTTCAAATTCCGGGATGCGCAGAAAGAAGCAATGAACCTGGCACGTATCGGTAACAAATACCTCGCTGATACGGAACCTTGGAAACTGGCTAAAACAGATATGGAACGGGTAGGCACGATTCTCAACATCGCACTCCAATTGGTAGCCAACCTCGCCATCGCCTTCGAACCCTTCTTGCCGTTCAGCTCCGAACGACTGCGGCAGATGCTGAACATGGAAAGCTTCGACTGGTCGGAACTGGGCCGCAATGACTTGCTCACTGCCGGGCATCCGTTGAATAAGCCGGAACTGCTGTTTGAAAAACTTGAAGACAGTGTAATAGAAGCTCAAGTTCAGAAACTTCTGGACACCAAGAAAGCCAACGAGGAGGCTAACTACAAAGCAAAACCGATCCGGGAAAACATCGAATTTGATGATTTCCTGAAACTGGATATCCGCGTAGGAACCGTCCTCGAATGCCAGAAAGTACCGAAAGCTGACAAATTGCTGCAATTCAAAATAGATGACGGACTGGAAACCCGTACCATCGTCAGCGGAATTGCCCAGCACTATCAACCGGAAGAACTAGTAGGCAAACAAGTTTGTTTCATCGCCAACCTCGCGCCACGCAAACTGAAAGGCATCGTCAGCGAAGGTATGATCCTTTCTGCCGAAAACAATGACGGCAGTTTGTCGGTGGTAATGCCACATAAAGAAGTAAAACCGGGTAGCGAAGTGAAATAAACAACCCTCAAAAACAAGAATGTATCAAAAGTGCAAGGTTTTTATTATAATCCCCCTTGCACTTTTGACACACCATCATTCAAATATAATTAATCCGGGAATGAAGAACCTATGAGCGAATCCCTGAAAGAGAAGACAGCCAGAGGATTATTCTGGGGAGGAATCAGCAACAGCCTGTATCAATTGTTAGGACTGTTCTTCGGAATCTTCCTCGCACGCTTGCTGACCCCGGATGATTACGGAATGATCGGCATGTTAACCATCTTTTCGGCAGTAGCCAACTCCATACAAGAAAGCGGATTCACCCAAGCTTTGACCAACCGGAAAGATGCCGGACAGGACGACTATAATGCCGTTTTCTGGTTCAGTCTATGCACAGGCGGAGTACTTTACCTACTATTATTCTTCTGTGCCCCGTTGATAGCAAACTTTTACCATACTCCTGCCCTTGTTCCGTTAGCACGTTTCCTCTTCTTAGGATTCCTGATCTCCAGTGCAGGAACAGCACATAACGCAATCCTTTTCAAGAACTTGATGGTAAAGGAGAAAGCAAAAGCCATGTTGACGGCTCTTACCGTTTCGGGAACCCTCGGAGTCATTATGGCCTACTACGGCATGGCGTATTGGGGGATAGCCACCCAGAACGTAGTCTATATATTTACATTCAATCTGCTCCTCTGGCACTACTCACCTTGGAGACCCACCTGGTCATTTCATTTCCAACCCATCCGGGAAATGTTGCCGTTCAGTATCAAACTACTTATCACCAACGTTTTTCATTTCGTAAACGATAACATATTCTCAGTCCTTCTGGGGCGTTTCTATACCAAACAAGAAGTCGGCTACTACACACAGGCAAACAAATGGACCAATATGGGACATACATTGATCACCGGTGTCGTAAACAGTGTTTCCCAACCGATCATGGTAGAAGCCGGAGCAAATCCCGACCGGCAGAGAAAAGTATTCCGCAAGATGTTGCGGTTCACGGCATTCATCTCTTTTCCACTCATGTTCGGGCTGGCATTGATCGCCCCCGAGTTTATAACGATTGCCATTACAGACAAGTGGTTGCCCAGTGCTGCAATCATGCAGATACTGTGTATATGGGGAGCATTCCTACCTATCAATTACATATACACTAATCAACTCATCAGTAAAGGCAAATCGAATGTTTATATGTGGAATACCATTATCCAAAACCTGGTTCAACTGTTAGTGTTATTGCTAACGGTTTCTTACGGCATATATGTGATGGCAGCCATTTATGTCACGATCAATATTTTATGGCTTTTCGTCTGGCACTATTTTGTTTGGCAACTGATTCGTATCACGCTATGGAATGTGATGAAAGACATAACCCCCTATCTGTCGATCACTGCCATCTCTCTAACAGCAGGATATTTTGCGGCAAAAGCTTTCAGTAATATCTACATATGCCTGATAAACAAAATTGTGGTAACAGCCTTGGTATACATTATAATATTATGGAGCAGCAAGTCTGTAATTTTCCACGAAAGTATTAACTTCTTATTGAAACGGAGAAAATGAACATATTGATCTTGCAAACCAAAGCCTTTCCTCATAGGTCAAACAGTTTCTATTGGTTTTATACACAACTGACCGAATGGCTGACAGCACACGGATATCCCAGCATTCTCTATTTCGCCTATCTCGATGTGGATGATTACGGTTTTGAAAACGGCCTTTTGCTACCGGATAAAGTCCCTCATTTTTATACCCAACAAAACATCGAGACACTATCGACCTACATCACAGACAAAAGGATCGATGTCATCCTTGATTATTCTCACATCATCACAGGCAGGACGCGCCTTTTCTTTCTGGAGATTAAGCGTTTGCACCCGGATCTGAGAATATTTACAATGATTCACAACTGTCCCAGCCATACTACTCAACTAAAACAGTATGAAATCTCCAGGTTAAGATTGAAAGACGTGCGTTCAGTGAAGCAATTCGTACAATGGTCGATGCCCGAAATCTATCTTCGTCTGTTAAAAAGAGAGGTCAAGAAACAGAATATTTCCGCTTACGATACGCTCGATGAAATAGTATTGCTATCTCCTTCCTATATACCGGAATTCAAAAAGCTCATAAATCGACCGGATGCGAACCGTTTATCAGCCATTCCGAATGCCATCCGTCCGGTTGAAAGCCAGATACCGATTCAAAAAAAGAATAAGGAGATTATCTTTGTAGGAAGGATAGAAAACGAGAAAGCCCTGCCAAAATTATTAAAAATCTGGGAAATGGTACAAGACAGATTACCGGACTGGAACTTAATCATCGTAGGCGATGGTTCCAAACGGGAAGAATGCCGGTCGATTATAGAAAGGAGAAAACTGAAACGTACAGAGATCAAAGAATATCAGATGGCTATCCCCCTTATCGACCAAGCCAGTATCTTATGCCTCACTTCAGTTATAGAAGGACTGCCTACTGTCTTCACGGAAGCCATGTCACTGGGTGTAGTTCCTATCGGATTTGATTCTTTCCGTGCCATCTACGATATGATTGAAGACGGGAAAAACGGTTTTATCATTCCTAACAATGACTACCGGCAGTATGCAGAAACATTGTACCGGTTAGCTTCAGACGACCGTCTGCGGCAACAAATGGCTCAACATGCATTAAGCAAGAAAGATAAATATAGCATAGAATCCATAGCCCCGCTCTGGTTGGAAACATTCAAGAAACATGGTCTGGCATGAAAATAACATAACTGATCATTTCAAATATATTTGGTCTGAAGCTATCGGACACGATTATATAGTTTGTAAATAACACATATACCATAAAAAAGAAACTTCATGAAAGAAATTCATATTGCCATAGCAGCCGATTCCAACTATCTGATCCCCGTGACGGTGGTATTGCAATCCATTTTTGATAATAGCCGCAAATCGACTATTTCATTCTATCTCCTTTACATGACCGGAACAATGGAACAGGAGAAGTTGGAATTTCTTTCAGCGTTTACCACCAAACACCGTGGCAAATTTATCCCATTGGAGATAAATCCGGATCAGTTAGCCGATTTTCCTGAGACAAGACATGGCAAAGCCACATTGCTCCGGCTTTGCCTTCCCACCGTACTCCCTGATTTGGACAAAATCTTATACCTAGACGGAGATGTTATTGTCAATGATGATCTTACCGAATTGTATTCGACCGATATAACCGGTTATTACTTAGCCGCTGCTAAAGATTCTGCCACCGCATACGACATAGGATACCAAAAAGCGATGGGCATAGAAGAAGAACATTGCTATTTCAATGCTGGAGTCACATTGCTTAACTTGAAAGAACTCCGTCAAATTCAACTTCCGGAAATAATCAGTCGGTTCGTTGAAACAAACTATCTTCTGATCGGCGCACCCGACCAAGATGCCCTCAATTATATCTGCCAAAAAGGAAAAACTTACTACATCCCTCCCAGATATAATATGAATTACAACCTCGAGAAGGACATCGCAAACAAAATCTGGGGAAAACAAGCTATAAAGGAGGCCAAGCAGAATCCGGCAATCATCCATTACATCGGCCCTATTAAGCCGTGGTCCATATTGTCCACACACCCGCAGGGCAAACTATGGTGGGCCTATCTGAGAAGAACGCCCTTTGCCGGATTCCGACCCAAAGATGCCACTTTGAAGAATCGACTCCGTAAAGTCTATCTGTCTTTAACCAAACCGATAGAAGCACAGTTCAGTTTGAAAAGCAAGCAACAGATCGGAAAGCTCATCCCTTCTGCACTGAAGAAACATATCAAAAAATCCCTCTTAAAACCACAACCCAAACAATGAAAGTACTCTTTACCTTCGGCGGTATGCCTCATTACTTGAGTGCCATGCTCGATAAATTACAAAATCAGGGAGTAGAAGTAATTGTAGTTACTCCCGAAAAAGGAAATGCAATCATCGGTAAAGGTGTAAAAATGGTAGAAGACGGCACCTATCGACGCATTGCAAGTCAGGAAAAGAAGATGTTCTACGGAAAAACGGCTTATCCGCAACTGCCGGAAATAGTACGCGAAGTGCAACCGGACCTCATCGTCCTGGGATGGCCATACTTCCTGCAACTCTACTTCCAGCCCCGGTTAAGAAGAGCCTTACGGGCATGCGGAACAAAAATCGTCATCCGGGAGATACCCTTCCAGACCCCTCCTTACGGGAAAATTAAAGAATTCTTCCGTAGACAACCCATGATCGACGAAAACATGAACGTACAAAGTACCGGTACAAGCTTCTACATCAAACAGTGGCTTACGGCTCATATCCGAAAATATTGCTACGCGAAGGTGGCGGGTACACTTAATTACTCCACAGCCGCCTACGACATCCTCCCTTCATATGGCGTAAAAAAGGAAAAGATACATGTCACTTATAACTCTACAGATACAGAAGCGTTACTCCGGGAAAAAGAGAATGTTTTGGCCGCTCCTCCCCTCCTACCCCCCAATCAGAGAAGAATCCTGCATATCGGGCGCCTAGTAAAATGGAAACGGGTAGATCTATTGATTACGGCACTTCCTGAAGTACTGGTGCAATTCCCGGATGCAGAACTAGTGATCGTAGGAGATGGCCCTGAACTGAATGCCTTGAAACAACAAGCCGAACGACTCGCGCTAAGCAAACATGTCCGTTTTGCAGGTAGCATCTATAAACCGGAGGAACTGGGCGCATACATGAACGAATCTTCCGTTTACGTACTTGCCGGCATGGGAGGACTTTCAATCAATGACGCTATGACTTACGGATTGCCTGTCATCTGCTCGGTATGCGACAGTACAGAACGCGACCTAGTCACAGACGGACGAAACGGTTTCTTCTTCAAAGAGGGAGATGCCGGCAGCTTGGCAGAAAAGATCACGACTCTCTTCGCATCTCCCGGTTTATGTGAAAAGATGGGAAAAGAGTCGAAACGTATCATTCTGGAGAAGATTAATATCAATACCGTCAGCCAAAGATACCTGCAAGCTTTTAAAGAGATTTTATGACAAGAGTGCTTCTCTGATTCTTTCGCAGGCATGTCCGTCCCCGTAAGGATTATGGGTTTCGGACATCATGCGATAAAGCTCCTTGTTACGCAATAGTTCGTCCACATTGCTGATAATGGCATTGCAATCCGTACCGACAAGTTTTACAGTCCCGGCTGTTACAGCTTCAGGACGTTCCGTAGTGTCACGCATCACCAGCACCGGTTTGCCCAACGAAGGCGCTTCCTCTTGCACACCCCCACTGTCAGTCAGCAACAACTTACTGTGCTGCATGGCATAAATAAAAGGCAGATAATCGAGCGGATCAATCAGATATACATTGCTTAAACCGGAAAGCAGTTCATATACAGGTCTCTGGACATTGGGATTGAGATGAACAGGATATACGATGTCCATCTCAGAATGTTGGAAAGCAATTTCCTTGATAGCTTTGCAAATGTGCAGAAAGCCTTCACCGAAATTTTCACGGCGATGTCCGGTGACAAGAATATATTCCCGATCGGTCACGGCATATCCCTTTCCTTTCAGAATCTCATGCAACTCCTGTTGTTTTACCGGACTCCTGCCTATGATATCGACCGCCATCAACAAAGCATCAATCACGGTGTTGCCGGTCACGAAGATTCGGCTCTTATTTATATTTTCACGGAGCAGATTCTCTTCCGATTGCCGGGTAGGGGCAAAATAGTAATGGCAAAGTCGATCGGTCACCTGCCGATTCATCTCTTCAGGCCAGGGAGAAAGCATATCATACGTACGAAGCCCAGCTTCGACATGGCCCACTTTTATCTGTTGGTAGAAAGCAGCCAGGCCGGCAGCCATAGAGGTAGTTGTATCGCCATGCACCAACACCACATCCGGAGCAAAATCCTTCAACACATCTCTCAGTCCCAATAATACTTTCGAAGTTATATCATAAAGATCCTGACCGGGAGCCATGATATTCAGATCATATTCGGGGACAATACCAAATACCTCCAGCACTTGATCCAGCATCTGACGGTGTTGAGCCGTAACACAGACCTTTGTTTCAAAATGTTCCGTATCCTGTTGCAGAACCTTCACCAAGGGAGCCATCTTGATTGCTTCAGGACGGGTTCCAAACACCAATAATACTCTCTTCACTAAATACTTCTCCCTTCGTTTTTATTATTAATCTTTCATTATTAATTATCTCAGCGTCTCACTCCGCAGAAGTCCAGTTCCTCTTTACCTTCTACCCGGGGCAATTCCACGAAAGGAGTATGACGAACCAACCATACCACGATATCCGCTTTTTCATAAGCTTCCTTATAATCCGTCAGATTAAAACTGGAATGTACACCGACATTCGGTTCGACTATCAACACGTCGGCTCTCGATTCTGAAATAATCCGGGAAGCAATGTACTTGGCAGGAGACTCTCGCAAGTCATCAATGTTGGGCTTAAAAGCCAGTCCCATACAAGCCACGACAGGTTCGCGATCGTTTTTCTCGACAAAACGTAAACAAGCCTCCATCACTTTGTTGGCGCACCAATCAGCTTTATAGTCATTCGTCTCACGGGCACGCTTGATGAGCTGCGCCTGTTCCGGATAATCGGAAACGATGAACCAAGGATCTACGGCAATGCAATGCCCACCCACACCGCAACCCGGTTGGAGGATATTGACACGCGGATGCTTATTGGCAAGTTCAATCAACTCCCACACATTGACACCGGCTTTATCGCAAATCATTGAAAGTTCGTTGGCAAAAGCAATTTGAGAATCACGGGAAGAATTCTCCGTCAGCTTGCACATCTCCGCTGTGCGGGCATTGGTACGATGCAACTTTCCTTGTACGAAAGCAGAATAAAACTCAATCGCTTTCTCTGTAGACTCCGGGTTGAGACCACCGATCACGCGGTCGTTATGCACCAGTTCGTACAACGTATTCCCAGGCAGCACTCGCTCCGGACAATATGCGATATACAGTTTATCTTTCAGTTCGGGTCGCTCTTTATAAATAATCTCCGCCATGCGTTCGGTTGTGAAAACCGGGGAGGTGGATTCTATCACGAACAAATCGCCCTCCTTCAGAAAAGGAATGACAGAGCGAGTAGCCGATTCCACATAGGTAATGTCAGCACGATGGTTCTGTTTGAACGGAGTAGGCACCACCACAAAGAAAGCGTCAGCCTGCTCCGGCTTCGACACGGCACGGAGATGCCCTTTCTGGACTGCTTCTTTCACGACTTTATCCAAATCGGGTTCTACAATATGTATTTTACCTTGATTGATTGTTTCGACTACCGCAGGGTTCACATCCACACCGATTACCTGATAACCATGATTGGCAGCTACTGCCGCCGTGGGAAGTCCAATGTATCCCAAGCCCAAAAACAGAACCTTTTTCATAACTGTACACCTATTTATATATAGTGCCGCAAAAGTACAAATAATCCACGACTTTGTATAAATTCTCACAGAAAACCGCTACTTTTGCCAAAACATTCGGCATAATGAGAGTACTGATTATTAATACATCCGAACGCATAGGCGGTGCAGCAGTTGCTGCCAGCCGATTAATGGAAGCATTAAAAAACAACGGAATCAAGGCGAAAATGCTGGTGCGGGACAAACAGACAGATCAGATCAGCGTAGTAGGTCTCGATCGCAACTGGCTGACAGTATGGAAATTTATATGGGAACGCATCGTCATCTGGAAAGCAAATCATTTTAAGAAAAACAACCTTTTTGCTGTAGATATAGCCAATACAGGAACCGATATAACCAATTTACCCGAATTTAAACAGGCTGATGTCATACACCTGCATTGGATTAATCAGGGAATGATTTCACTGAAAAACCTTCGCAAAATACTGGAATCGGGAAAACCCATCGTATGGACTATGCACGACATGTGGCCTTCGACCGGCATTTGTCATCATGCACGCGAATGTACACACTACCAGCAGGAGTGTCACCAATGCCCTTTCCTATATGGGGGAGGAAGCAAAAAGGACTTGTCCAACCGGGTATTTAAAAAGAAAAAAGAACTTTACAAGATAGCACCCATTACGTTTATCACCTGTAGCCGGTGGTTGGAAAATCGTGCCCGAAGTAGCGCCTTACTCACCGGACACACAGTAACGAGCATCCCCAACCCCATCAATACCAATCTCTTCAAACCCCGCAACAAACAAGAAGCACGTGTACATTTCCGTCTGCCACAAGAAGGTAAACTGATGCTATTCGGTTCGGTCAAGATCACGGATAAACGAAAAGGAATCGATTATCTGATAGAGTCATGCAAACTTTTGGCCGAGAAACATCCCGAACTAGTTTCATCATTAAGCGTTGTCGTATTCGGAAATCAGTCTCAGCAATTGACCAACTTACTACCTTTCCCCGTTTATGCCCTCGATTATGTGAGCAACGAGCATGAACTTGTCAATGTTTACAATGCCGTAGACCTGTTTGTAACCCCTTCCCTGGAAGAAAACCTGCCTAACACCATCATGGAAGCAATGGCGTGCGGCATACCTTGTGTAGGATTCAATGTCGGAGGTATCCCGGAAATGATTGACCACTTGCATAACGGTTATGTAGCTCAATATAAGTCATCAGCAGACTTTGCCAACGGCATCTACTGGACTCTGACGGAGTCGGAATACCCATCTTTGTCGGAACAAGCTTGTAGAAAAGCAGTAGCCAACTATTCGGAAAGCATTGTAGCCAAACAATATATAGAGGTTTACAATAAAATCACAGGAAGTTATGCATAATCATCTCACTCCTAAATTTTCGGTTATCACCGTGACCTATAATGCAGAAAAAGTGCTGGAAGACACACTGCAAAGTGTCATCTCACAAACCTACCGACATGTGGAATACATCATTGTAGACGGTGCTTCAAAAGATGGGACTATAAAGATTATCGATAAATACCGTGAACGGATTCATACAGTTGTCAGTGAACCGGACAAGGGGCTGTATGATGCCATGAATAAGGGGATTGCCCTTGCTACAGGCAATTACCTCTGTTTTCTCAATGCCGGAGATAGTTTTCATGAAGACGATACCCTGCAACAAATGGTGCATTCCATCAAAGGGAATGAGCTTCCGGATATCCTTTACGGTGAAACAGCGATCGTAGACCAACAAAGCCATTTCCTTCGTATGCGACGCCTCTCTGCACCGGAAGTGCTAAGTTGGAAAAGCTTTAAACAAGGGATGCTCGTTTGTCATCAGGCATTCTTTGCCAAACGTGATCTGGTAGAGCCATACGACCTGAACTATCGCTTCTCGTCCGATTTTGACTGGTGCATTCGGGTAATGAAGAAAGCACATACTCTACATAACACCCATCTGACAATTATCGACTATTTGGAAGAAGGCTTAACAACACAGAACCATAAAGCATCCCTGCGTGAACGTTTTCGTATCATGACAAAGCATTATGGATTGGTCAGCACAATTATCCATCATGCATGGTTTGTCATGAGGGCTGTTCTAAAAAAATAGAACAATAATTTATACACCTAATACCTTCATCAACTCCGCTACCCCTTCCGAGGCACCTTTCTGTATCACATGTATCGGACGGGAAGTATGAGTATCTACCGGTTTAGGATCGATAAGATAAACTTCGGCTGATCGCGGAACATAATTCAGTAATCCCGCAGCAGGATAAACGTTCATGGAAGTTCCAATGATCACGAATATATCCGCTTTCTCAACAAAGCTGATAGCACGCTCTATCTCCGGCACCGATTCACCGAACCACACAATAAAAGGACGCAACTGGGAACCATCGCCAGCCTTATCGCCTAAACGTACTTCAAATTCCTCGGGCTTCAACTCTTTCACATAGTGGTGATTATTCGGATCACGACTCGAACAAACCTTTGTCAGTTCACCATGCAAATGAATAATACGTTTACTACCTGCCCGTTCGTGCAAATTATCAATATTCTGCGTAATCACTGTCACGTTAAAATACTTTTCCAACTCGGCCAGCAATTCATGACCCTGATTCGGCTTGACATCTAACAATTGCCTACGGCGTTCGTTATAAAAATTAATCACCAATTCCGGATTGCGTGCATAACCTTCCGGGGTAGCCACTTGCTCCACCGGATACTTGTCCCACAGTCCGCCGGCATCACGAAACGTACTGATACCACTTTCCGCACTCATTCCCGCACCGGACAAAATGACTAGATTCTTCATAAACATCCTCCTTTTCTTTTAATAATAGCAAATGTAAGCAGAAAAATGCATTAACTTACCTGACTATAAGAAATTTTAATTGCTAAAAAAACAATCATTCAAATAAAACACGTACTTTTGCGATTTATAAAATTGCAATTGATTGAAGGTGAAAGATTCAACATCACATCCCATTCAATCTTCAACAAGAAATAAATATGGATAAATTTAGTTATGCTATCGGCCTCGGAATCGGCCAGAACTTATTGGGCATGGGTGCTAAAGGCATCGAGGTGAATGACTTTGCACAAGCAATCAAAGATGTACTGGAAGGTAACCAGACGGCCATCAGCCATCAGGAAGCTCGCGAAATAGTAAATAAATATTTTGAAGAACTGGAACAGAAAATGAATGCAGCCAGCATCGAACAAGGAAAAGCTTTTCTGACGGAAAATGCCAAAAGAGCCAACGTAGTAACCCTTCCAAGCGGACTGCAATATGAAGTTATCAAGGAAGGTAACGGCAAACTAGCCAAAGCTACCGATCAAGTAAAATGCCATTATGAAGGTACGTTGATTGACGGTACATTGTTCGACAGTTCTGTGAAACGCGGCCAACCTGCCGTATTTGGAGTCAATCAGGTTATCCCGGGATGGGTAGAAGCATTGCAACTAATGCCGGAAGGATCGAAATGGAAATTGTACATCCCATCGGAACTCGCGTATGGCGCACAAGGTGCGGGTGAGATGATTCCTCCTCACAGCACATTGGTGTTCGAAGTAGAATTACTTGAAGTATTAAATAAATAAAAACATTTAAAGCAAAATGAAGAAGATTACAATTTTGGCAGCTATCGCTGCTGTAGCCGGTCTTGCATCATGTACAGCACAGGCTCCTAAAGCAAATCTGAAAACAGAACTCGATTCACTGTCCTATTCTATCGGTATGGCTCAGACTCAAGGTCTGAAAGGTTATCTGGTAGGCCGTATGGATGTCGACACAGCCTATATGGCTGATTTCATCAAAGGTGTAACCGAGGGTGCTAACAAATCAGGCAAAAAGGAAACTGCTTATATGGCAGGTTTGCAAATCGGTCAGCAGATTGCAAATCAGATGATGAAAGGTATCAACCACGAACTGTTTGCGGGTGATTCTACAAAAACCATCAGCAAAGAAAACTTCCTTGCAGGTTTCATCGCTGGTACACTCGAAAAAGGCGGCTTGATGACTATGGAAACAGCTCAGGCATATACACAAACTGCCATGGAAGCTATCAAGGCCAAAGCTATGGAAGAGAAATACGCTGACAACAAAGCTGCCGGTGAAAAATTCCTTGCCGAAAACAAGACTAAAGAAGGTGTGAAAACCACTCCGAGCGGATTGCAATATAAAGTAATCACTGAAGGTAAAGGTGAAATTCCTGCCGATACTTGCAAAGTGAAAGTAAACTATAAAGGAACTTTGATTGACGGAACAGAATTCGACAGCTCATACAAACGCAACGAGCCGATGACATTCCGTGCTAACCAAGTCATCAAAGGTTGGACAGAAGCTTTGACCATGATGCCTGTCGGTTCTAAATGGGAACTTTACATCCCGCAGGAACTGGCTTACGGTTCAAGAGACCAAGGCCAAATCAAACCTTTCTCTACTTTGGTTTTCGAAGTTGAACTGTTAGGTATCGAGAAATAAGTAAGCTAACTTGATAAATGGAAAGAGGCGCAAAGACATTTGTGCCTCTTTTTTTGCTAAATCCCTTTTTTTATTACTTTTATATAGAGAAATTAAAATAAATCTCTATATTTGCTTACTATTTGATAACGATTGGAAATTATACTAATAAATTATGGAAAAGATAGACAACCTCGACAGGCAGATTCTTGAGATTATTTCTCAAAATGCCCGTATTCCTTTCAAAGATGTAGCGGCAGAATGTGGAGTCTCACGTGCTGCTATTCATCAGCGTGTCCAACGTCTCATCGATCTGGGAGTCATCGTAGGCTCAGGTTATCATGTTAACCCCAAATCACTCGGATACAGAACTTGCACTTATGTCGGCATCAAGCTCGAAAAAGGTTCTATGTACAAAGCAGTAGTAGCAGAATTACAGAATATCCCCGAAATTGTAGAATGTCACTTCACAACCGGTCCGTACACCATGCTTACCAAAGTTTATGCTTGTGACAACGAGCATTTGATGGACTTGCTGAACAATAGAATGCAAGAAATACCGGGTGTGGTAGCTACCGAAACTTTAATTTCACTTGAGCAAAGCATCAAGAAAGAGATTCCTATCCGGGCAGATAAATAACCCATGGAGTTTCTGAATGATTACCACCTGTCAGGTCTCCTGATAGGAATTTGTACTTTCCTGATAATCGGTCTTTTCCATCCTGTTGTGGTAAAAGCAGAATATTATTGGGGCACCAAATGTTGGTGGCTATTCCTTATATTAGGAATAGCTGGAGTAGTGACCTCACTTTGTGTGGACAATATTCTCGTCTCCTCTTTACTGGGAGTTTTTGCCTTTTCCTCTTTCTGGACCATCAAAGAGATCTTCGAACAGGAAGAAAGAGTAAAGAAGGGGTGGTTTCCGAAGAACCCTAAACGTAAATAAACAGAACAACAGATTAATGTACCAATTGCCTTACGGATTTTTTCGGAGTCGATTGGTACATTTAATAAGTTCATTATCCAACCGCTAAATTCACCTACAAATACTTCCCTAATCAATAATCAAGAATGAAGCAATACTGATTAATCGGCACAACGTAGCCCATGAAGAAGCACCATCTTACCAATCAACCGGCAGTACTGTGCCACACACATTGGTACCAACTCGGCAACACACAACGTAGATGCCATTGATTATTCACAAAAAAATAAAATGCCCATTCCTCCCAAGAAGCAACAGGCATTTTATCCGATACAGAACGACCGTTATTCTATATACATCATTTATTCTTTACCAATCCGGGTTCTCGACGCTCATTCCCCTTCATACGTGTCAGATTATCACCTAGTTCCTGCCGTTTCTGATCGGTAATCTTCATCAGTTTTGCAGCCTCTTCCGGATATTGCGTGATTACATTATAGCGTTCTCCCGGATCACGGCGAAGATCGTACATCTCCGGCTTCAACAACTCCAAGCTTGTCAAACGCCCCGGCTGGCCATCATTTCCCGGTTCATAAGCACCATAAGTAACATATTTGTGGGGGAATACCAACTTAAACATCCCATCCGTTACCGCCTCCAAATCATTCTTATTATAGTAATATACGAATGATTCACGAGGATTGGCATTCTTCTCCCCTTTTATCAACGAGAGGATGCTCACCCCGTCTATCTTACGAACCGGAAGCGGAGCGCCACTAATCTCAGCAAAAGTAGGGAATAAATCTATATTAGAAGCCAATTTATTACATGTCGTACCCGGCTGGATTTTCCCTTTCCAATACATGATGCACGGGATACGGTTACCACCGTCAAACGTGGTTGCTTTTGCCTCACGCAAACCACCCGCTGAGCCAGCATGATTGCCATAGTTAGTCCAAGGCCCATTGTCCGAAGTTAAAATAACCAGCGTATTCTCCTCCAATCCCTGTTCACGCAAAGTCTTCAATATCTCACCGATACTCCAGTCGATCTCCATCATGACATCACCATATAAGCCTTGTTCGCTCTTTCCCTTGAACTTGTCGGAAACAGCCAATGGGACGTGAGGCATGGAATGTGCCAAATACAGAAAGAACGGTTTATTTTTATTCTTCTTAATAAAATTGACGGAACGTGTCGTATAGTCTGTAGCAAATTTTGACTGGTCCGTATTATATCCAACCACCTTGTTACCATCATATGTCGGCAGATCCGGAAAATTGAAGACTTCCCCCTGTTGCGGGTGATACGGCCACATATCGTTGGAGTAAGGTAATCCGTAATACTCATCAAAGCCATTCTGCAAAGGCAAAAACTCCTCCGCATCACCCAAGTGCCATTTCCCAAAAATAGCAGTGCTATATCCTTTCTGTTTCAACAGTTCCCCCATTGTCATCTCTTCAGGATGAATACCGTATTTAGAACCCGGTCCAGGCGCTCCTGCAAAACCGATACGGTTTGGATAACAACCAGTCAGTAATCCGGCACGGGAAGCACCGCTAATCGGTTGCCCAGCCAGAAAATGGGTAAAACGCATACCTTCACCGGCCATTCTGTCAATATTCGGTGTCGTATAACCATAAGCTCCGTTGCAGGAAAAATCCCCATAACCCACATCGTCCAGATTGACGAGTACAATGTTCGTGTAATCAGCGGCAAAACCCGTTACGGAGAAAGCGGAAGCGGCTGATAATAGTAGTAGTTTGTTGTTCATGACATTATTAAGTATTGATAATACACAGAATGATTCTCATTCAAGAGACACTTCAAAGATAATCTTTTAATTATTACAAAGAACCAATTCCTGTCCAGATTTTACTTTTTTATCTGATTCCGCAAGAAAAGAAGCCACTTTTTTAATAAAGCCTCAACTTTTCCGATGTATTTTCGTCCCTGAAAACTTGCACAATTCAGAGAAAAGCATTAATTTTGCATCCGAATCCTTAAACAAGGGATCACGGGCTTTTAGCTCAGTTGGTTAGAGCAACAGACTCATAATCTGGAGGTCCTAGGTTCAAGCCCTAGATGGCCCACCGGTAAAATCCCCATAAGCAGCAGTTTATGGGGATTTTTCTTTGGTTTGAAATTTTCTGATTATGACGAAATTGGCATAAAATCACCTTGAAATGCTTCATTGTTGACCTATTGTTGACCCTTGGAAAATCATATTGTAGCGGCTTTTTCTATTCACATAAAAAAACTCCTTATGCATAGGCAGTCCATTCGCAAATAAATATTGCTATTTATTTGATTATAAGTAACAAAAGCTCTATATTTGTTATCTGTATAACTATAGACGTCTCCATTAAGGTTTATCTTTAAAGCAGCTTCCAATTATTATACACCAAATTATATTTATGGGGGGAATATCCTGATTTCAAACATATAGCAGATTTACGTTGAACTTATAAATATATACGTCATGAAAACATTCAGATTTATTGGAATGACCTTATTAATGGCCACGTTTATTGCGAACTTTATTGCTTGTTCTAAAGAAAAAGTAATTGAAGAGCCACCTCAAAAGCCTGTTATCAAAACGGCATTTAACGGATATGTGCAGAAAGGACCCTATATAAACGGTTCATCAGTAACAATTACCCTATTGGACGACCAACTCGGTCAAACGGGTACTGTCTATTCCACAAGAATAGCAGATAACTCAGGAAGCTTTGAAGAAAGAAATATCGAACTTATTTCTCCCTTTGCCGAATTAAAAGCAGACGGCTATTATTTTAATGAGGTAGAAGGAGATGTATCGAACGCTCCACTTTCCTTGTATGCACTGGCTGATATCAGCGATACCAGTTCTGTCAATATAAACATTCTAACTCATCTAGAATACCCCCGTGTAAAATATTTAGTGAAAAAAGAGGGAATGAGTTTCACCAATGCAAAAAAGCAAGCAAGAAAAGAAGTTTTGAATATTTTTGGAGGCAACCCTGAAAACGATATGCCATCTGAACAACTCAGTCTAAACAGTGATGCCATCCTATTGACAATCTCGTCTATTATTCAAGGACGGCTAAGTACGGGTAAAGTTTCGGAATTGCTTGCCGGTATAAGCTCAGATATACAGACTGATGGAAAACTAGACAACCAAGCCTTGGGTTCGCAACTTGCCGACAATGTTGCCTATCTTGACATTGATGAAATACAATCCAACTTAATCAAAAAGTACAGTGAGTTAGGCGTAGAGTACTCTATTACTACAGAGGATTTAAACAAATGCATTCAGGACTTTAACGCAAATACCGATTATCAACGTACCTTATTCGTCACCTATCCCCAGATGGGCCAATATGGAATCAATCTTCTTGCCGATGAAGTTACTACAGTCTCGGACAGAAGTGATTATTCATTGTGCGCCGATGTGCCCGCTGGAATAAAACTGAAAGTCATTATTAAGGGAGGCTCCCGAACCGAAAAGAAATTCAGATTGGGCGTATGGGGAGGCTTTTATGTAGGCACACAAGATAATTGGATGGTCAGCTCTTTCAACGAAGAGATAGGTGGAAATATATTAACTTCCATCGAAAGCGGCAGGTCTTGTGATCTTAAAATTATGCTTAGTGGTGAATACGATATCATATTAGAGTATTATGAGAACGGAGCAACCGAACCGACCAAGGTAAAACAAGTAAAAATAAAAGATTAGATAACTAAGGTAGCAGCCTAACTTCTATCGGATAATTACTCTTTATCGATGAGAAAGGCAGCTTTTGTTTGTATCTGCTGTCTTTCTTTTATTATTTTTGCAAAGTATTCACTAAATAATAAGACCGATGAAAACAAAATGGATTCTCACAGCCTTGATATTAGCAGGCTCAATTGCTTCATGCCAATCGGGTAAAAAGGCAGATACCCAAACACAACTGACAGGTAACCCCATTATCGAAGGATGGTATGCCGACCCGGAAGCAATTATTTACGATGACACTTACTGGATTTATCCTACGTCCAGCAATGGTGCAATGAAAGCTACTTATTTTGATTGCTTCTCTTCGAAAGACCTTGTCAACTGGGAGAAGCATGCGTGCATTCTCGATACGGCAACCGTCAGTTGGGCCTCAAAAGCTCTATGGGCCCCTGCCGTACTGAAGAAAGACAATAAGTATTACTTCTTCTTTTCTGCAAACGATATCCACCAGGGAGATGTAGGCGGCATTGGAGTAGCCGTCAGCGACCGTCCGGAAGGACCGTATAAGGATTTAGTCGGCAAACCATTGATCAGCGACATTGTGAACGGGGCACAACCCATCGACCAGTTTGTATTCAACGACAACGGCAATTACTACATGTACTACGGAGGCTGGGGACATTGTAACATCGTTCGTTTAAAAGACGACTTCACACAGATCATACCATTCGAAGACGGAACCATGTACAAAGAAGTTACGCCCGAACATTACGTTGAAGGACCGTTCGTATTTAAGAAAAACAATAAATACTATTTCATGTGGAGCGAAGGCGGCTGGACAGGTCCCGACTATTCAGTAGCATATGCTATCTCCGATTCTCCATTCGGCCCTTTTGAACGAATCGGCAAAATATTGGAACAAGATCCTAATATCGGTACGGGTGCAGGACATCACTCTGTCATACAGATTCCGGGTACCGAAGAATATTATATCGTTTACCATCGTCATCCGCTGAATGATAAAGAGGGCACTCACCGTAACGTTTGCATCGACCGCATGACTTTCGACGAGAACGGATTTATAAATCCTGTAAAACTCACTATGGAAGGGGTTGAAGCAAAACCATTAAAATAATAAAGTAATGGGATAGCTTTCAAAACAGGGAATCGCGTTTATTATAACAGACCACGATGGTCATTCAAACAGCAATCATAACCATCTAAATAATGCAATAGAAATGAGATACAACAGATGGCTATTTCCGATGTTCTTTCTTGCGTTCATGGCTTGCCATGACGCAAGAAGACAAGTAGCGTCTTCAATAGTATCGCCTGATTCCACCACCCTCTCCACGAAGACAGATTCCTTACAAACAGCCTCTCTTCCAGCCCAAATCAAAAGCCGTACCGCCTTGTACCTTGATTCACTCGGATTGAAAAATATACGGGAAGCCGACAGTACGATTGTGATAAAACTGATGTATGCCACGCCTGATAATTTCACCGGAGAGATTCTTTACAGCGATCTCAAAGAAGCTTACCTGCATGAAGACGCCCTGCAATCTCTACTGCTTGCACAACAACGGCTAAAAGAACGGCATCCCGAATACCGCCTGATCGTTTATGACGCAGCCCGACCAATGTCTGTTCAGAGAAAAATGTGGAACAGAGTGAAGGGAACGTCAAAGAACATTTATGTATCCAATCCTGCACACGGAGGAGGATTGCACAATTACGGACTTGCCGTCGATGTCAGCATCATCGATAGCAACAATGTAGTTCTGCCGATGGGAACGGAAGTAGACTATTTCGGTGCCGAAGCCCATATCACCCAAGAAGCAATGCTGGTTAAAAACGGAAAAATCAGCCCGGAAGAACGGAACAACCGGCTATTGCTAAGAGAAGTAATGAAAGAAGCCGGATTCCGGGCATTAAACAGCGAGTGGTGGCATTTCAACCGATGCAGCCGCGAAGATGCCTTACGGAAATACAAGCTGATAAATTAGACCTATCTATAAACCCATAAAATTAATTTAGGATGAAAAAAAGATATGCTTTACTATTCGTTTTCCTGATAGTGTGTTGGGTTGGGTCAGTAGCCCAAAAAACGACCGACCGGGTTCATACCCTCTCTTTCCTGGCAGGCTACAGCAATATCCTGGAGGGAACTTCAGGACTTACCAGGCAAATACATAGCTATGAAAGAGAACTATCCGAAGGAGTCAGCTGGGATGTCGGTTACTATTTTCATCCTATAAAAATTATGGGAATAGGACTTTTATATTCAGGCTTTTCTTCAAAAGGAAGCCATGAAGAAGGCAGCGATCATGTACATACACATTACATAGCACCACAAGTCGGACTTTATTGTTACGAGAATCGATACTTCTTTATCCGTTTAAGTATCGGAGCAGGTTCAATGATTTATCGTAATGACAGTAAAGTTTTCGGGAAAAGCAGGCTTGTCCGAGGATCGTCCGCGGCATGCAATGCAGGAGTAAACGCCACATTAAAACTAACCCGGCATTGGAATTTAGAAGCTAACGTACAATATATACATGCACATATTAAAGAGGTTACCTCCCTATACCATGGTAAGGAAATTACTGTGGAATTCAATGACGATCCACTCTCAGTAAGCAGATTAAATCTATCAGCGGGTATCTCCTATAGCTTTTAATTTTAAAACCATAGAATCATGATAAGAAAATATATACTCATACTTCTCTCGGCAATCTTCTGTCTGGGTTGCGAAGAAGATAGGACGGTGGACACAACCGTTATGCCTGAGATCAGCAATGTAGGTGCTGATACTTTCGGTTGCCTCATAGATGGTTGGTTATATGTAGGAGGAAGGTACGGAGCCTTCTTCCTTTCAATACCAACGAAAGAATATTCTATTTCATTCTGTTATAATGAATACACAAAAGTAATGGACGTAAAAGTATTAACGAGCTGGGATAAAGCCATCCGGTTTACGATACAATCACCGAAAGAAGGAGAAGAAAGCATATTCTCCAACGTCCGGTTCGGCAATCAAGAACTGGAAGACGGCACTGTCCAAATCACCCGGTTCGACAAGCAACAGCAGATCATTAGCGGTACCTTCAGTGGCGGCAGGATCACTCACGGACGCTTTGATACTCATTATACAACTTATACAACCAACAATTAGCCTTCTCGCAACCAATGATAAATCTCTCACAGTCCACACTGGACTTTATTCGCCTACATGCCCACGATGACATTCACACGCTGGCATTGCAAGCTGCCCGTTATCCGGACATAGATATGCCGATGGCCATTACCCAAATAGCAGGGAGACAGATCGCTGCATACAAGATCCCTTCCTGGCAAAAGAACGAAAATCTTCTTTATCCCCGCCACCTTTCGCTGGAACAATGTTCTTCGGAAATAACAGCACGTTATAAAGCTTCATTGATCGAAGGAAATTCGTTAGCCGATCTCACCGGAGGATTCGGAATAGATTGTGCCTTCCTATCCCCTAAGTTTCAAAAAGCTACATACGTAGAGCGGCAAAAGGAACTTTGCGAAATAGCCGCACACAATTTCCCCCTATTAGGGCTACAACATATCACTATATATAATGATGACAGCGTAAGCCATTTACAACAGATGGAACCGGTAGATTGTATCTTTATCGATCCTGCCCGGAGAAACGAACATGGCGGCAAAACTGTCGCCATCTCCGACTGTGAACCGAATGTGGCCGAACTCGAAAAACTATTGCTGGAAAAGGGACACAAGGTCATCATTAAATTATCTCCGATGCTCGACCTGACATTAGCATTGAGAAATATGCAGCATACCCGGGAAGTACATATCCTCTCGGTCAACAATGAATGCAAAGAACTTTTATTAATCTTGAGCAAAGAGCCGAAAACGGAAATCCCCATCTTCTGTATCAATCTCACCGTTAAAGAGCAAACTTCATTTGTTTTTACCCGTGAGAAGGAACAGATTTCGGAATGTACCTATACAGAAACCGTCGGAACCTATCTCTACGAACCCAATGCATCTATCCTCAAAGCCGGTGCATTTCGAAGCATCGCCTCTTCATTCAATGTGAAAAAGCTACATCCCAACAGCCACCTCTATACCTCGGACGAATATGTAAAATGCTTTCCCGGCCGTATTTTCCTTGTAACCGGACAATGCTCCTTCAATAAAAAAGAAATAAAGAGGATGCTCGGGGATATAAAGAAAGCCAATATTACAGTCCGTAATTTCCCTGCAACAGTGGCGGAAGTCCGGAAGCGCACCCAGTTATCCGAAGGAGGAGAGGTATACTTATTTGCTACTACTCTAGCCAACGAACAGAAAATACTGATAAGGTGCAGTAAAATCCAAGAAAACTTAGCAACCGAGAACTAGCAGAAAATAAAGAGCTTATAACCAAGCAATTGCTAATCATGAAAGTCTTGCTTATCGGACATTAAAGGTCAACGCGATAAGTATTAATAGCCAGCACGCTAACCATTAATATTCAACGCGCTAATCATTAATGTCCAATACGTTGGATATAGATACCCATTGTGACAGGTAACTACAGCTAGTAAAAACAGCATTTATTGTTATCCAGTTGAATGAGAACAAACACCTGTAAAATTATAAACCAACACATAATTCAGCCTTAAATATAATTTTTATCACAAAACATACCTAGAAACTAATAATATTGATTATATTTGTAAAAATTCACTTATTGTTATACACATAAAACAAAACTTATGAAAAAAGTACTACTTCAAAAGATCCTAAGTACAGGACTATTTCTCTTATTCGTAACATCCCTGTTGGCAGACGTGCCTGTAACTCCTAGACAAAAAGTTTTAAAACGTTGCAACAAAAGCGAGTCTATAGCGACGGCCCAGAAGAACAAAAGAATGGGTCGTGTTGAATTAAACGCTATAACACGTACATCTGCGCGATATAAGACACCGAATGAAACAGTTGTGGAATACCCGGACAGCATGATCGTATTTACTCCTGATGGTATAAAAACGTACATCACCAAATTCGAATACGATGATAACAACAAACTGACCCATTTGGAAGAATTCAGACAATCAGATCTCGATAATACCTGGATACCGACAAAAGAGCAGATTGTCAGATACGATGAAGCCGGACTAGCCGTATATAATGAGTTCTACGAACTGATAAAAGAAGTATGGACAGGTACCAAAAAAGCTGCTTTAGAATATGACGAATATGGCAACATAGTCTATCAAGAACAATTCTACTGGAATGCCACTGACGGCAAATGGATGAACAACCAAAAAGAAAGCTCTTCCTACCGCCCGGACGGGAAACTCATTTCGGAAGAAGGTTATTATTGGGGAGAAGATGGCTGGTTCGGAAGTTTTAAAGACATCTACGAATACAACGAATTGGGGCTTGTAACCAGATATAATGAATGGGAATGGGAAGATGATGAATTTATTGAAAGCTTCTACTACATTTGCGAATATGATGCCATCAAACCTTTACTTCTGAAAATAAGAACGGAATATGAGCTGGACTACGCCACAAACGAATTTTCAGCTACCGCAAAAGGAACTTTCACTTACGATGCGAATGATGAACTTGAAATGGCATTTTGGCAAGAGTCAGAAGACGGTGAATGGGTAAACGATCAGAGAATAATATACGAACACATCAATGGGAAAATGACCCTGGAGGAAGGATATGGCTGGGAAGACGGTGATTGGGGATTTTCACAAAGATGGGAAGGTGAATACGATGCTGAAGGCCGTGAAATAAAATCCCGCTTTTATTATCCTGATAATACCACCGGGACACCTCTGTTAAGTTCGGTATACACCCATGAGTACGATACGAACGGAAATCAAACCCTCTATCAGATAGAATCGATCCCATACGGTAGTTCAACACCGGAACTGATCCTTATGCAGAAAGAAATTACCGAATATGACGAAGCTTCCCGTAACACGCTACATGAAGTATACGGGTATGATATGGAAGAAGCAGAGTTCATTGGCGTGATAAAAGAGATATTTGAATACACAGGACATGAAAATGACGTGGCAAATTATGAAAGCTATGTTTGGGGAGACAAAGGTTGGACACCTGCAACAAAAGAAGTCGGTACTTATGACAACAATAATCTTTTAAAAGAAATAGTCCGTTCAGAAGGTGATGCAACAACCGGCAAATGGGTAGAGGGTTCTAAATATCAGTTCACTTACAATGAAAATAGCAACCTGCTCCGTGAAGATTATTTCGTTTCAAACGGAATGAAAGGCTGGATAGCCGATTCTTACCTCATATATTATTATCCGATTGAAACAGGAATTCAAACCAATAATCAGTCAACCCGCCTGAATATTCAGGTTAACCAAAAATTACTTACCGTTTCAAACCTAAAAGGCTACGAGTCGATACGGATTCATAACATTAACGGACAAATGGTGCAAAATGCGAAATCTCAAGGAAATACATTCTCAATAGCATTACCCCAAGGTGTTTATATCATTTGCGTGGGGAATGAAACAATGAAAGTCTCGATAAAATAAAAGATTAGAAAAGAAAACTGATCAATAAAGGAGATATTATGACAGTTGGAAGGATGCTATGCAGAGATAAAAAAAACAGAAAACACTGAAACAAAAGCTTTGTATAGTCTCTTTAAAGTATTGCACGCAGAGAACGAGAATCTAGTGAGCATTCACTCTTGTAACGTTTCTCTACGTGCAATGTCTTATTTTTCTTCTTTATTTTATGCCGGCTTCGTACTTCCCGTACCAGTGGTTTGTGGTTTGATATCTTCCTTTGGAATAGTAGACTCATTGCCGTCGCGCATTGCCATGTAATGAGGAGACATAATCTCCACATCTGCCTCAGCAAACTTATCCTGAATATTCTGAAGCAGATCCGAATGAATCTGTGTCAATTTATCCGCCTCTTTAATATAGGCATTAATCTGATAGACCGGATACCAGTCCTGCAAGGAGGTCTCCAGAACGAACGGTTCCGGGTCGGCTGACACACCTTCGGTAGCCAAGGCAGAATCGATCAGCAACTGATGCACCTTCCTCCAAGGCACATCGTAACCGATGCTGACCTCCGTATGAATAATCAGACCGTAAGTGCGTGCGGACGAGCTATAATTCACAGTGTGCGAAGACATGATAAATGAGTTCGGAATCGTCACCAGTTCATTCTTCGGAGTTTTGATACGAGTCACCAATGCCGTCTTCTCAATCACATTACCTGTGGTGTCATTCAGCTTGATACGGTCGCCCAGCTTAAACGGACGCATATAAGTAATGACAAGCCCCGCCATAATATTTCCGATTACCGTACTCGATCCCAACGAAACAATCAAACCGACAAAGACAGAAATGCCCTTAAAAATATCCGAATCCGCGCCCGGCAGGTAAGGATAGATCATGGCAATCATGAAAGCGTAAAGCAGAAAACGAAAAATGTGGAAGGTGGGAAGTGCCCAATCCGGATAGAATCCCGTAATCTTCAAATGCCCGGAATCGATCTCCGTGGCAAGATAACGCAATCCCTTCACCAAATATTTCACAGCATAATAAATGATGATGATGGTGAAGAGATTCGGTATATATTCCACAATCCCCCAAAATATGCTTTTAACCGGGTTCCAGATATATGAAAAGATAGTATAGGCAAGATCTTTCGTCTGCGGAAAGATGGAAAACAGTAAAGGCACAGTAATCAACAACTGCAGCAACATGACGACGTACCGTCCTATATTAGCGAGGAATATAAGCAAGTTAACCTGCTTCTGCGTATCGAGCAATTGATAATTCTGAATGGAAATCGGCTTCAGTTTCGTATCTTTCAGCTTCTGGATACGTACTTTCAGTTTTCTGTACAGCCAGCTGGTGAGCCAGAACAAAAGATACTGTCCAGCCAACACAAGAATGAAATAAAGTATCCGCTTACCCAGCTGCCACGCACTATGTTCTTCTTTCAGCTCCTTCAATTTCTGCACGATGACCTGCCGTTCCTTAGCAGCTAACTGATCGCGCGAACAATTCGCCCAAAGGCCGTCCTGATCGGTAAAAGAAACAATTACTTTATTACCATACATGATATCTGTAACGATATCCGTACTTTCGATATATACCGAATCGGGATTCAGATTAAAACGCTTACCCAGTTCCTCGATAGCGTCAGCATCCATCTGCGCACGTTGTTGCGGAGTATATCCGCCCCTCTTTGCATAAAGATAGAACAACGTATCGCCTGTGACCACTACCGGCACTCCCGGAGTAAGGGCTCTCAAAGAATCGATGCGTTGCATCTGCTTCGCCTGTTTCAAAGAGTCAGCGGCATCCGCCTGATATTTCAGCAACTCTATCTCCATCCGCATATTTGCCTCATTCAATTTTGCAGCAGCCAGTTCATTCCTCACACGGGCAATACCTATCGTATCAGAATCGGGAACAACGGGAATTATGATCGTATCGGGGACAGATGTCTTGACGGTATTCTGCGCTGATACACCCACCGCAAGCAGCAGACAGATGAACAAAATACTTAAGAATCGGTTATTTTTCATACTAAACAAGTTTTGATTTTAGATAAACGTGCCAAACATACACAATGTTTTTGATATGGCAATCAGTGTAAATCATTATCTTTGCGCAGAGTTTACAGAAAAGGACAAAAAGATGGATATATTACTTCTTATCGGAGGGCTCATCCTCATTCTAATAGGTGCAAACGGTTTGACGGACGGTGCTGCTTCCATTGCCAAACGCTTTCGGATTCCTTCTATCGTCATCGGACTAACCATCGTAGCATTCGGAACATCGGCACCGGAGCTGACCGTCAGTATCTCTTCCGCCTTGAAAGGAAGTGCAGACATCGCTATCGGAAACGTGGTGGGGAGCAATATCTTCAATACTCTGATGATCGTAGGTTGCACGGCACTCGTCGCTCCCATTGTCATCACCAGCAACACGTTGAAGAAGGAGATCCCGCTCTGTATTCTTTCCTCCATTGTACTGTTGATATGTGCCAACGATGTATTCTTGGACGGGGCTTCCCGCAATGTCCTCAATACCACCGATGGCCTGTTGCTACTTTGTTTCTTCGCCATCTTCATGGGTTATACATTTGCCATCTCGAGCCATCCGGACAGCGGCAGCCAGCCGGAAGAGATACGGGTGTTACCTGTCTGGCGTTCCACACTCTACATCATAGGCGGACTTGCCGGTCTGATTTTCGGAGGACAATGGTTTGTCGATGGAGCCAGCAACATCGCTCGCAACTTGGGAGTAAGCGAATCGATTATCGGGCTGACTTTGGTTGCCGGAGGAACTTCTTTACCGGAACTGGCTACCTCGGTTGTGGCAGGATTGAAAAAAA
>OGOG01000649.1_pt1 | contig 38015 bp, 27 predicted proteins | sample 1552581 | NCBI WGS metagenome assembly OGOG01 (sample SAMEA2580152, study PRJEB22360) | human gut metagenome | biome: human gut; feature: human-associated habitat; material: faeces | place: Denmark | collected 2008/2010 | reverse complement strand
TGTTCGGGATGGGCTCGCCGTTGCCTTCGGATTCGGAGCGCCTGTCCCGTCGGGAGCCCGAACGGCGGAGTGGGTCGATTTCCTTTTCAGTGCATTGCGATTTCAGGCCATGCGGATCGATGTTCCGGGTTCCGCTTCCTCATCTTTATGCCGGGACTGTCAGCCTTCGCGCCGCTCGTGTTGCGTTTCGGGTTTCTGTCGCAATCGCACCATTTAGGAACCAGAGGGCCTGTTTATGGCGCATAGCCCCGATAAAAACCAGCCGCTCGGAAGCGGCTGTTGCAGGATGCGGCACTTGTCGGCGCGTGTCGGATTACCGTCCGATCGTGCGGCCCGGGTATACTTTGAGCGCCTCCTCGAGGCATTTGGCTGCGGCGAGCAGATCGCGGCGGTTGATTACGTAGGCGATGCGGATCTCGTCGTGTCCCAGGTAGCACGAGGCATAGAAGCCCGTAGCCGGGGCGACCATGACCGTCTGTCCTTCGTACTCGAACTCCTCGAGCAGCCACTGCGCGAAGCGCTCGCTGCTGTCGATCGGCAGCTTGACGATCGAATAGAACGATCCTTTCGGCATCGGCGTGTAGACCCCCTCGATCTTGTTCAGCGCCTCGATGATGCAGTTACGCCGTGCGGCGTATTCGTCATGCACCTCCTCGAAATAGCTGCGGGGCGCGCCGAGCGCGGCCTCGGCCGCCACTTGGGCCAGATAAGGGGGGCATAGCCGGGCCTGCCCCATTTTCAGCGCGGCATCGATGATCCGGCGATTCCGCGATACGAGGGTTCCCAGACGCACGCCGCACATGCTGTAGCGTTTCGACACCGAGTCGATCATCACGACGTTCTGCTCGACTCCCTTGAGATTCATAACCGAGATGCACTTCGTACCGTCGTAACAGAATTCCCGGTACACTTCGTCGGCCATCAGATAGAGGTCGTGTTTCAGCACGATGTTTTTCAGTTGCTCGTACTCTTGCTCGGAGTAGACATAACCGGTCGGGTTGTTCGGGTTACAGATCAGGATCGCTTTGGTGCGCGTAGTGATCAGTCGTTCGAATTCCTCCATCGGAGGCAGCGCGAAATCGTTGGCGATCGTCGACGAGATCGGCTTGATGTTGACGCCCGCCTCCATGGCGAAGCCGTTGTAGTTGGCATAGAACGGCTCGGGCACCAGCACCTCGTCGCCCGGGTTGAGGCAGATGGTCATCGCCATGAAGATCGCTTCCGATCCTCCGACCGTGATCACCATGTCGTCGGTCGTCACGTCGATGCCGACGCCCCGGTAGTAATCGGCCAGTTTGCGGCGATAGCTCTCGTTTCCGGCCGAGTGTCCGTACTCGAACACCTGGTCGTGTATGTTTTTCACGGCGTCGACGGCGACCTGAGGGGTCCGGATGTCGGGTTGGCCGATGTTGAGGTGGTATACCTTGATTCCCCGGCGCTTCGCCGCCTCGGCGAACGGCACCAGCTTGCGGATCGGGGAGGGGGGCAGATAGATTCCCTTGTCGGACAAGTTAGGCATGATACGATATTTTGAACCTCGCAAAGCTACTAAATTATTTTGTCGTACCTTTGCGTCCGATGAAAATATTCGCCATTCCAAGAAAAACGGCCGTTGCGGTCGTCGTCGTATGGACGGTGCTCGGAGCGCTTCTGGGACACGACTATCCGACGGCAGGTCTGGTCGTGTCGCTCGGCTCGATCGGATATTACCTGTTGCTGGTGGGCCGCCGCCGGATCGGGTATCTGCTCAACCTGGACCGTACGACGGAGCGGCAGCGGCTGCTGGTCGCCACGGCCGCCTGCATGCTGTATGTCCTGATCCGGGCCGTTCTGACGGGCTCGGTCTCCTATTTTCTGCTGCTGGTCGTGCTGGCGGCGGATTATTTCGTCTACGACCGGCACGAGCGGGCCGGCAAGGGCTGATTCGTTTCCGCCGGTTACGGGAAGCAGGCGGGGACAGGCGTTTTTTGAAGTAAAAATTTGCAGGTTATTACTTTTTGATTACCTTTGCACCGCTGAATCTGCCAAAAGATGAGGCTATGGCCCATTCGTCTATCGGTTAGGACGCAAGATTTTCATTCTTGAAAGAGGAGTTCGATTCTCCTATGGGCTACCATCGAAATGTAAGTTATCATATAAAGTTACGGAAATGGCAAATCATAAGTCATCGAAGAAGAGAATACGCCAGACCGAGGTGCGGAAGATTCGGAACAAATATTACCACAAGACGGCTCGTAACGCCGTGAAGGCGCTGCGCAACACGACCGAGAAGGAGGCCGCTCTGGTATTGCTTCCGAAAGTGACCGCCATGCTCGACAAGCTCGCCAAGGTGAATATCATTCACAAGAACAAGGCGGCCAACCTCAAGAGCAGCGTACAGCTTCACGTCAACGCGCTGTAGCGGGTCGGGCGACCGTGCTTACGAAGCCGTTCCTTCCGGTGGGACGGCTTTTCTGTTATGTACCGATACGAAATCCTCCTTGTCGTTTTGCGGCAAGGAGGATTTCGTATCGGGCCGGCATGTTCCGCGAAGGTATCACGCCGCCATTTCCGTGCTTTCCTGTCGCGGGCGCATGAAGCCGCGCTTTTTTTGGCTCTGCATTTCGCTCTGCCGAGCGAATCGGTAGTCAACCGGCAGGGTCGCTCGGTCGTTTCCGCAGAAAAGAATCGCGAAGTTTGTCGACGTGCTGAAATCGGGTCCGAGTCCGGTTTTGGACGCGGAACGGAGATCGGCGGATCGCCGGAAACGAGAAAAGGGGCACGGACTCGAAAATCTTCCCCTTTTTTACCTAATCGGGAAGCCCAACTCTTCCCGTTTCGGCGGTCCGTGCCCCGATATGTGGACATAGGCCGCTCCCGCTGTTCGAAAAGCTCGGCGCCGCCCGCAAAGGGTGCTTCCCGGATCGTCCGTGCACTGTGTCGCAGACGGGCGGCAGACGATTCCCGTGCGTGGGAAACAGGGACTGGGCAGGTCCGCTTTTCCGACGTTTTGGCTGCGAACGGCACGGAAAAACGGATTCCGTGCGACTGCAGACCGGATCGATTGTTCGGCGAGATAGCTAAAGAAAGAAGACGTGGGCGTCGCGCATTATCTACCGTGAGGCCCTAGGAAGCCTTGTCCGAATAAAGCACGAACAGCCCACGCCTTGAAGCATGCGCATAATACAGAATTGTAGCACGTTCCGTGCCGGAGCGTTCCGACCGAGATTCACCCACACTCGCCGGGCGGCATCCGTCATGCGGTGCCTCCCGACGCGGGCTCGTGCTTTAGCTCTGGACAACGAAATTTCCTAGGTTTCACAGTAGAGCTAAGACACGTCGTCTTTCGACGTATGTCGGAAGCAAATGTAAGAAGAAATATCCGATATGCAACGAATCCGAATGGAAAATCGATATAATTTTGCATTCGGCGATTCTTTTTGCAATATTTTTACGAATGTTTTGTTGTTGTGCGGGTATTTTGCAATATATGTCGTTTGTAATTAATGCGAGGTTAGTCTGCTTGCGCTGTATATTCAATATTTTATTGAGATGCCGTTTCGTCGGTTTTCGTTGCATCGGCCGTTCCGAATGACGGAAATCCGCCTCTCCGGCCTGTTTTTGTCTCTCGATCGCCGTTCTTTGCCTCCGTTTCTTGCTCGTCTCCTCTTTGCGTAGGTCTCCGTCCTTTAGAATTATATCCGAGGGGGAACGGACTCCGTGCCCTTGGAGTTTTTGTCTTGGATGGTCCGAGATCGGTCGCCGGCCGTGTTTATTTCCGGCCCTTTCTACGAGTGCCGTCGTCCTGACTCGCCGGCTGTTCGGGTTATCGGAAATACCCGGCTTGCGGATACGGGCTTCCCCGGTTCGTCGGCGGGATGTCTTGCCTTCTCGTTCATGCCGTTTGCCGGAGCGAGGACGTTTCGTGCTATCGGGCCGAGGAATCGCTTGAATCGAATGCAGGCGTCATTTCCTGTCCTCCGTGCCGGCCGATGAACGACCGGATAATTCGCTCCGAAGCTTCGGGTTCCTCCCAGAAGCCCATGTGGCCGGAATGTTCGAGCCATGCCACTTCGGCCTGCGGGTGTGCGGCTGCCAGCCGCTCGGCCGTCTCGACGGAAATGAATCCGTCCATGCGGCCGAAGATGAACAGTTGGGGTACTTGCAGCGCGTGCAGCATGTCGTTCATGTCGCGGCGTTCGATCATGCCTCGCAGTAAGGCGACGATGCCGTCGTCGTCGGTCGCGGCCGTCAGTTCTTCGAGCTGTCCGATCCGGTCCCGCAGACGTCGGCGGTTCTCCTCGGCGAAGCCTTTCGGAGCGAACTGCGAAGCGAGAAGCTCCTTTTTGTCGGCTCGAATCAGCTCGATCTCGCGCAGCCGGTCCGCCTTTTTCTGCTCGGTGTCGGCGTTCGGCGTCGAGTGGAACAGGATCAGTCCCTGAAGCATGTCGGAATGACGTTCGGCAAAAGCCTCTGCGGCATAGCCGCCCATCGAGTGTCCCGCCAGAAAGCAGCGACGGACGCCGAGCTTTTCGAGCACGGCCTGCAGCGTGTCGGCCACGAAGTCCATTGTGTGGACTTCGCCCCGAACCTGTGAGATTCCGTGCCCGGGAATGTCGATCGCGACGATCCGGTAATAGGGAGCGAGCCGTTTGGCGAGATCCTCCCACACTTCGAGCGACTCGAGATAGCCGTGCAGCAGCGCAAGCGTCGTTTCGCCCCGGCCGCTGTCGCTGATCCGCAGGGCCGTGTCGTTGGCCATGATGAACTGTTCCATAATTCGGATAGAGATGTACGGGACGCTTTCCCTGTTCGAAAGGCAAAGATAATACACGCCGGGGACACGGTCAAGCGGAAAGGCTGTGCCGGTCCGGGGCTTGTCGGGAGGCAGGGGGGCGGGGACCTTGCAGAGCCGTCCCTCTGTCCGGTCCGGCGAAGTTCCGGAGGGCGGCCTTGTATCCGGGCAGACCGATCCGGTATTCGCGGCGGACTCCGCAACGGATCGAAAACCCGACGTCGGCGCATGCGGCTATCCGTCGGGCCGGAGGGCCGTTCCGCTTCCGGGACGATCCGCGCGGGAGACGCTTCGGACGGCAAGCGACAGTTCCGGCTGTCGGCAAGGTCCGCTTGCCGTCCGGAGAGTTGGGGCGCCTGGTCCGGAAGATGCCGGCTCTACCTTTCCTGCTCGTCGTCGAAGTAGTCGAGTACCGATTCTTGCTTGCGAAGCGCCAGCAACTCGGCATCCGCCTCGTCGTCGTCCATCTGGCTGTAAATGGTCCGCTTGTCCTTTCCGCTTTTCTTGATCGGGCTGAGCTTGGCCGCCCGCCTTAACAAATCCTCCGACCCGCCGTCGCTGGCTTTGTGCCGGAAACCCCGATTCGATTTCATGATGCGAGAAAACGTGATGAAGTTAACGATTGTTCTGTATTGGATTCTGCACAATTTGCGGGCCGCTTCGGCCTCCTCGTGCCATGTTAGGATTTTTTTGGGAATTCCGGCTCTCCGTCGCGCCGAAAATCGTCCGCGAACTCGCCTTCGAACACTTTCCGGGCCGGGCCGGTCAGCTCGATCCGCGTGAAGCCTCCCTTTCCGTCCGGTTCGAACGCGACGCGGAGCGTGCCTCCCTCGACGTCGACCCGGTAATCCCGGCACGGGCTGCCCGTGCGCACGGCCGCAGCGATAGCCGAGGCGGTCGCTCCCGTTCCGCAGGCGAGCGTCTCGGCCTCGACGCCCCGCTCGAAAGTCCTTATGCGGATATGGCCGTCGGAAACGATCTCGACGAAGTTGACGTTCGTACCTCCGCGGGCGGCAAAGGCGGCGCTGTGGCGTATCGCCGCGCCGCGCCCTGCGACGTCGACTCCCCGGACGCTCTCGACGAACTCGACGTAATGCGGCGAGCCGGTGTCGAGAAACAGATATTCGGGGTGTACCTCCACTCGCCGCACGTCGATCATCCCGAGGCGTATCTCGCCCTCGGGACCCTCGACCCGCAGCAGTTCGGCCGTATGGGGGCCGTCTACGCCGATGAAGCGCTTCCGCATTCCGCCGATGCCCAGATGGTGGGCGAACAGCGCGATGCACCGGCCGCCGTTCCCGCACATGGTCGCTTCGCCGCCGTCGGCGTTGAAATAGCGCATGCGGAACTCCTCCGCCGGGTCGCTCTCGAGGATCATCAGGCCGTCGGCTCCGATGCCGGTTCGGCGCCGGCACAAGGCGGCCACCCGCTCGGGCGTGGCGTCGAAAGGCTCCGTGCGGCCGTCGATCATGACGAAGTCGTTTCCGGCTCCGTGATATTTGCTGAATTTCCTTCCCATGCGTCTCGTGCCCGGCCGATAAGCGCCGCGCCTACTGCAAATATGGCAATTTTTCGGAGAAAGCCTTCCTGCTTTGGAAAAAATAACGGATATTTGTAAAAGGCGTCCGTCGTGCGTTCGCAATGCGGCGGAAGGGCCATAAATCACGAAAAACATGATCGAAACGATTTTCCGGCACCGCTCGGTACGAAGTTATAAGTCCGACCCGGTCGACGAGCGGCTGCTGGAGCGGATTCTCGAGGCCGGAGTCCGAGCCTCGAATACGGGTAATATGCAGGTGTACAGCATCGTCGTGACGACCGATCCGGCGATTCGGCAGGAGTTGTCGCCTTGCCACTTCGGTCAGCCGATGGTGACCGGCGCGCCGGTCGTGCTGACCTTCTGCGTCGATGTGCGCCGTTTCTCGCTTTGGTGCCGTCAGAGAGGAGCCGAGCCCGGCTATGACAATTTCGTCTGGTTCCTAAGCGGAGCGATCGACGCGATGCTGGCGGCGCAGAACATTTGTCTGGCCGCCGAGTCGGAAGGGTTGGGCGTTTGCTTTCTGGGCACGACGATCTACAATGCCGACCGGATCGCCGAAGTGCTGCGCCTGCCCGAAGGCGTGCTGCCCGTGACGACCGTGACGTTGGGCTGGCCCGAGGAGATGCCTCCGCTGACGGACCGGTTGCCTCTGGAAGGGGTTGTCCACCGCGAACGGTACGAGGATTATACGCCCGAGACGATCGACCGTATCTGGGCGGAGCGGGAAGCCTCGCCCGAGACGGCCGAATTGCTCCGCGCGAACGGACTGCCCAATCTGGCCCGCATCTTCACGGAGCGGCGGTACACGGCCGAGGATAACCGGCTGTTCTCGCGCAAGTACTTCGACATGCTGAAAAAGCAGGGCTTTTTCAACCAATAGGGTCCGGCTGCCCGCCGCAGCGGGCGTTTCCCGGCCGGTCCGCGACGGACGGACCGGCGGCGGACCGCAAACCGACAAAACGAGATTGCTTATGGAAAGAATCATTCAGAAAGCCAGCGAATTGCTGAAACGTTGCCAGGCCGTTACGTTCGCTACGGTCAACGGAGAGGGGTTCCCGCGTCCCGTTCCGGTAAAGACGCTCCGGACGGACGATGCGCTGACGATATGGTTCGCTACGGGAATCGATTCGGAGAAAGTCGCTCACATCCGGCGCAATATGCGGACGGGAGCCTCGTTCTACGATCGAGACGACAGCGTTTCCCTGATCGGACACGCCGAGGTGGTGACCGATCCCGAGACGCTGCGCGACATGTGGCAGCCGTGGTTGGAGGCGCATTTTCCCGGCGGGCCGTCCGATGCGAATTATTGTCTGATCAAGTTTACTCCGGGCGAGGGTGCGTTCTGCCTCGAAGGCGAATTCGTCAAGTTCCGTCTGGCATAGGCGGTCGGAAGGGCTCCGGAACTGGAAATGATTTTTCAGGGGAGCCGTTCCCGGCGCAAAGTCTTATCTTTGCGCCGGAATCGTACGCCGTATCGGGCAGGGGACGGCGAGACGCGGTTTTGTCAAAATGAAGCGATACGATGGAAGAGTCCAAGGCGAGCGTCCATAACAAGGAGGAGTATCCGTCCATGCATACGGCCGAGCACCTGATCGGCGGAGCGGTCGTCCGCATGCTCGGCTGCGGGCGCGCGTTCACGACCCATATCGAAAGGAAGAAGTCGAAATGCGACTTTCGCTGCGAGCGCGGCCTGACGCCCGACGAACTGGAACGAATCGAGCGGACGGTCAACGAACAGATCGCCTCGGGCGCGGACGTGCGTGCCGAAATCGTTCCGGTCGATGAGGCGCGGAAGCGTTACGACCTGTCGCGGCTGCCCGAAGGGGCGACCGAAGTCCGGATCGTCCATATCGGTTCTTTCGACAGCTGTCCCTGCATCGGAAAACACGTAAGCAACACGAGCGAGATTCCGTCCGTGGCGATCGTTTCGAGCGACTGGGCCGACGGCGTGTTGCGGATCAGGTTCAAGCTGGCGAAATAAATCGGAGGAAGAAAGGCGTGCCGGAACCACAGGGGAGAATATATCGGGGAGCGAGGCGATGCGCGAGGTTCGCCGCGGCGGTCGCATGCTGCTGGCTCGCGGGGGCATGCAGCGTGACGAAGCATGTCCCGCAGGGGAGTTACCTGTTGACCCGCAACGACATCCGGATCGAGCGCAACCGCGAGCTTTCCAAGCAGGAACGCGTCACGAAGGCCGATCTGGAGGAGTTCGTTCGCCAGCATCCCACGCAACGCCTGTTGGGAACGAACTTTTACCTTTGGGCGTATAACTCCTCCAACCCGAAACGGAAGAACACATGGTGGAACCGCTTCAAGCGCAAGATCGGGAAAGCGCCCGTACTGCTCGACTCGTCGCTGACGGCCCGTTCCTCTCAGGCGATGAAGATCTACATGGACGGCAAGGGTTTTCTGCAGTCCGAGGCATGGTTCCGTGTCGACACGGCCGGCAAGCGGGCCCGCGTCACCTACTTCGCCCGTCAGGGCGATCCGTACCGGAGCGGAAAGATCGGCTATCGCTTCCGCGACCGGTCGCTGCGGCCGGTCGTCCTGAGCGATACGGCTTCCTCGCTGCTCCGTACCGGCGGCATTTTCGACGGCAACGTGCTCAACGACGAACGGTCGCGCATCGCGTCGTTCCTGAAGAACCGGGGATACTACAACTTCTCGATCAACAACATCGAGTATGTCGCCGATTCGACCGCCGGCGACCGCACGATCGACCTGACGATGGTCGTCAAGCCCTATATGGCAGGCTATACGCCCGAGGGGGAGCCGATCGTCGAGGAGAATCGAGTGTACCGCCTGCGCGATATCTATGTCTTTCCGGGATACGACCCGGCGAAGGCGGTGAGCGACAGCCTGTACAATTCGCGGCTCGACACGACTCTCTACAGGGGATTGAAAATCGTTTACGACGCCCGTCCGAAAGTCCGCTCTTCGATTCTCCGCCGTACCGTGAATCTTTATCCGAATGCGCTGTACAACGAGAGCGACGTCAAGAGAACTTATGAGAATATCATGCGGCTGGGATACTACAAAAGCGCCAGCGTGCTCTTTTCGGAAGCGTCCGACTCGGCCGGCCGGGACAGTCCGGTCACTTATATCGGCGGCCCCGGCGCCGCGACCGACACTTCGGCCGTCGCCTATTCCTCGGAACGGTATCTCGACTGCAACATCCTCTGCACGCCTGCGCTGAGGCAAAGCTACTCGGTCGAGCTGGAGGGAACCACCTCGTCGGACTACTTCGGGCTGACCGCGACGCTCGGCTACCAGAACCGCAATCTGTTCCGAGGCGTGGAGCTGTTCGACGTAAGCGTGCGCGGCGGGTATGAATTCACGCGCGTGAAAACCAAGCGCAACTCGTTCGAGCTGGGCGTCACGACCTCCTTCTCGTTCCCGCGCCTGATTACTCCGCTGCGGGTGAATCGCTATAACCGGGCTGTCGATCCGCGTACGAAAGTCGAGGTTTCGTACAGCGTGCAGCGCCGCCCCTATTATCATCGGGCGTTGGCCAGCGCCGTCTGGGGCTATTCGTGGGGCAAGGGGCGCAACAGCTCGTTCGTGCTGCGTCCGGCCGACATCAGCGTCGTGAAACTCCGTCAGGTCGACTCGGCCTTTCTGAACAGCCTGAAAAACCCCTATCTGCGCAACAGCTACACCTCGCAGCTGATCGCCGGGCTCTCCGGATCGTATATTTTCAACAATCAGAGCCGTCGCGTCGACCGGAGCTCGCTGATGATGCGCTTCAACTTCGAGACGAACGGCAACCTGATCGACGGTCTGAGCCGGTTGTTCGGCTCGAAAGAGAGGCTTGCGGACGGCGAGCCCTACCATCGCCTGTTCGGCATCCGATACGCCCAGTATTTCCGTATCGACGCGAACATCGCCAAGAAATTCGTGCTGGCTCCCAAGGTAAGCATCGTATACCGGTTCTACGGCGGATGGGGCTACGCCTACGGCAATTCGAGCTCGATCCCGTTCGAACGGCTGTTCTATTGCGGCGGCAGCAACAGCATGCGCGGCTGGCTGGCCCGCACGCTCGGTCCCGGCGGCGACCCGAAGCGCGACTTCTCGGACTATCCGAGCCAGCTGGCCAATTTCAAGCTCGAGACCAACCTCGAGGCCCGTTTCCCGGTTTGGGGCATTCTGCAGGGTGCGCTGTTCTTCGATCTGGGCAACATCTGGTTCATGAATCAGGGCGGCACGGAAGAGACCCGGTTCAAAATCGACCGGTTCTACAAGCAGCTCGGATTCAATACCGGTCTCGGCGCGCGCTTCGATTTCGGCTTCTTCGTCTTCCGTCTCGACTGGGGCATCAAGCTCCACAATCCGAACGAACCGGCCGGGGAGCGCTGGATTCAGCATTTCCGGCTGAAGAATACGACGCTCAATTTCGGCGTGGGCTATCCGTTCTGAGAATGCGCCGCTTTTTCGGATAAGACAGATATTTCGAGTTTCGGATGCCATTCTTCCGAAAATATGCTATCTTTGCGGCTCGGGACGGCATGCGCCGGACCGTTTGTGGAAAGATTTGGCCGCTTGCAACCACGGAAAAAAATGCTAAAAACAGTATTTCTCCTATCCGACAGCTGAGTTTTTCCCATTGTTTAAAGTCATACGCTAAAATTTTAAAAAATGGGATTTTTGTTTACGTCCGAGTCGGTGTCCGAGGGACATCCCGACAAGGTATCGGACCAGATTTCCGATGCGATTCTCGACGAGTTTCTTCGTCATGACAATCATTCGAAGGTAGCCTGCGAAACGCTCTGTACGACGGGACTGGTCGTCGTGGCGGGCGAGGTGCGCTCGGAGGCCTATGTCGACGTACAGGAGGTGGCCCGGCGCGTGATCAATCGGATCGGCTACACGAAAAGCGACTACAAGTTCGACGGCAGCTCGTGCGGCGTGCTGTCGGCCATTCACGAGCAGTCGCCCGACATCAATCAGGGCGTCGTGCGAGAGAGCGAGGAGCTGCAGGGAGCCGGCGATCAGGGCATCATGTTCGGGTACGCCTGCTCCGAGACCCGTGAGCTGATGCCGGCTTCGCTGATTCTCTCGCATGTGCTGATGAAAGAACTGGCCGCCATTCGGCGCGAGGGCCGGGTGATGACCTATCTGCGGCCCGACTCGAAAAGCCAGGTGACGATCGAGTACGGCGATGACAATCGTCCGAAGCGCGTGCATACGATCGTCGTTTCGACGCAACACGACGAGTTCGTCACGCCGGAGCAGGCCGGAGGCGAGAAGGCGGCGGAGAAGGCCATGTGCGACAAGATCCGCGAGGATGTGCGAACCATCCTGATTCCGCGAACCAAGGCGCGGCTGGAGCGCGCCGGCGACCGCCTGAGCGAGCTGATAGGCGACGACTACATCCTGCACGTGAACCCGACCGGCAAGTTCGTGATCGGGGGGCCTCACGGCGATACGGGCGTGACGGGCCGCAAGATCATCGTCGACAGCTACGGCGGCCGGGGCGCGCACGGCGGCGGGGCCTTCTCGGGCAAGGACAGTTCGAAGGTCGATCGCAGCGCGGCCTATGCGGCGCGGCATATCGCCAAGAACATGGTCGCTGCCGGCGTCGCCGACGAGGTGCTCGTTCAGCTGGCCTATGCGATCGGGATCGCCGAGCCGCTGAGCGTGTACGTCGAAACGCGCGGTACGGGCAAGCTGGGGCTCTCCGACGGCGAGATCGCGAGCCGCGTAGCGAAGCTGTTCGACCTGCGCCCGGCCAAGATCGTCGAGCGGTTCGGTCTGCGTAATCCGATTTTCGAGGCTACGGCCTCGTACGGCCATTTCGGCAACCGTCCTTATAAAAAGGTGGAGACCGTTTACGAGGGCGGCAAGCCGGTGCAGAAGGAGATCGAGTTCTTCGGCTGGGAGAAGCTCGACGCCGTCGACGCGATCCGCAAGGAGTTCGGGCTGAAATAGCCTACGGCCATAGAAACGCATGATCAGGAGCCGTTTCCGAGCAGGGGCGGCTCTTGTCGTCGCCCGTTCGGCCGGATCGGTTCAGACGGCCCGATGCGGGCGCCGCGCTTTTTCCGGGGGGCCGCTCCTTTAATTTATTAGGTTAGGACCGTTGCTGCCGGTATCGTGGCGGGGGGAATCCGGACATTTCCTTGGGCGGCTCGGTATTGCCTCACAAGACCGGAAGCAGTTTTCTGTCACGGAGGGCGGGGGCTGAAAACGGTAAAAAAACGAGATGATACACAATACGGGCGGCTCTTTCGGAGTTTGTATTGTGTCCCGGAAATTTTCCTTGCCGAGTCTGGTATGGATTCTGCGGGCCGGAAAAAAGACGGGGGCGGCTGGCCCGAACGTATGTCGAAACGGGAAAGCCGCCTGCCGGAAAACGAAAATTCGAACCGAAATGAATTGATTTTACCTTTTTTATTTTAATAATTTTAACACTTATTTCTATGAGAAAGGTTCTGTTATTTGCAGGCATGCTGGCCGCCTCGATGGCCGCCGGCGCAGCGACTGCCTACAGCGTGGCCCGGGCGACCGAGAAGGGCGAGGCCTATGCCGCTCCTTCGACCGAGTTCGCTTCGAACGTGGGTACGCATTTCACTTCTTACGAGCCGGGGAGCTATCCCGATCTGACGTATGCCGCCGAGAATGCGGTGAAAGGCGTCGTCAATATCGTCAATACGCAGGAGGTCGAGAACGACTATTACAGCGGGGGAGGCGGATTCGAGCAATTCTTCGAATTCTTCGGCATGCCCCGAGGGTATCAGCAGCAGCCCCAGCAGCCGCGCGAGCGCAAGAGCGGCGGGTCGGGCGTGATCATCAGCCCCGACGGATATATCGTCACGAATAACCATGTCGTGGAAAACGCCACGAAACTGCGCGTGACGCTGAACGACAACCGTTCGTTCGACGCGAAGGTGATCGGGACCGACCCGACGACCGACGTGGCGCTCATTAAGATCGACGCGACGGACCTGCCTACGATCCCGATGGGCAATTCGGACGACCTGCGTCTGGGCGAGTGGGTGCTCGCCATCGGCAGCCCGTTCGACCTGCGCAGCACGATTACGGCCGGCATCGTGAGCGCCAAAGGCCGTAGCCTGAAGGCGCTGCCGAGCCAGTTCAGCCTCGAGTCGTTCATCCAAACCGACGCAGCGGTCAATCCGGGCAACAGCGGCGGCGCGCTGGTCAACACGAAGGGCGAGCTGGTCGGCATCAATACGCTGATCCAGTCGCGCAGCGGCACTTACATCGGCTATGCGTTCGCCGTTCCGACGTCGATCGTCAAGAAAGTGGTCGTCGACCTGAAGGAGCACGGAGTCGTGCAGCGTGCGATGCTCGGCATTCAGTATATTCCGCTGACCGAAGAGTTCCTCGAAACGGAGGAGGGTAAGAAAACCGGCATTCAGGAGCCGGGCGGAATCTATGTCGCCGAAGTCGATCCGGAAGGGGCGGCCCATGCGGCCGGCATTCGCTCGGGCGACGTGATCGTCGAGATCAACGGCATCAAGATAGACGGTTCGGCCCAGCTTTCCGAGGAGATCGCCAAGCATCGGCCTAACGATAAGGTGACGGTCGGAGTAAAAAAAGGCTCGGACGTGAAACAAATCGAGGTCGTCCTGCGTAATAAGGCAGGCAACACCGAGGTAATCACCAAGGATATCGTTTCGGCATACGACGCGCTGGGAGGTCTGTTCGCTGAGGTGTCCGAGCGGACCAAGAAGGCGCTGAAGATCGGCGGAGGCGTGCAAGTGGTAGGTATCGAGCCGGGCGGCATACTCGAAAGCGCGCGGATTCGCAAAGGCTATATCATCACGAACATCAACGATCGTCCCGTTCGCTCGATCGGCGATCTGAACCGGATCACGTCGAAGATCGAATATATCGAGGGCGTATATCCCGACGGTCGTGTGGTGGCCTACTCGCCTACCGTCAAGTAAGCGGCCGAAGTCATCCCCGGTATTGCCCTGCGAGGGGTTGTCCGGCCTCCGGAATAAGGAGGCCGGACAATCTTTCCTCTCGAAGGCGGAAGACACGTAACAACGAAAGGGATAACATGAGACAATTAAAAATCACCAAATCCATTACCAATCGCGAGAGCGCGTCGCTGGACAAGTATCTGCAGGAGATCGGTAAGGAGGATTTGATCACCGTGGAGGAAGAGGTCGATCTGGCGCAGCGGATCAAGAAGGGCGACAAGGAAGCGCTCGAAAAACTGACACGCGCCAACCTGCGGTTCGTCGTTTCTGTTGCGAAACAGTATCAGAACCAAGGCTTGTCGTTGCCCGATCTGATCAACGAGGGAAATCTCGGGCTGATCAAGGCCGCCGAGAAGTTCGACGAGACGAGGGGATTCAAGTTCATTTCGTACGCCGTATGGTGGATACGCCAGTCGATCCTTCAGGCGCTGGCCGAACAGAGCCGGATCGTGCGGTTGCCGCTGAACCAGGTGGGGTCGCTGAACAAAATCAACAAGGCCTTCGCCCGTTTCGAGCAGGAGCACGAACGCACGCCCTCGCCCGAGGAACTGGCCGACGAGCTCGATCTGCCGAAGGAGAAAGTGACCGACACGCTGCGCGTATCGGGCCGTCACGTCTCGGTCGACGCGCCTTTCTCGGACGGGGAGGACAACAGTCTGCTCGACGTGCTGGTCAACAGCGATTCGCCGATCGCCGACCGGGGACTGATCAACGAGTCGCTCGGCACGGAAGTCGAGCGCGCCCTGTCGACGCTGACCGACCGCGAGCGGGATATCATCAAATACTTTTTCGGAATCGGATGTTCCGAGATGACGCTCGAGGAGATCGGCGAGAAGTTCGGCCTTACCCGCGAGCGGGTACGCCAGATCAAGGAAAAGGCGATCCGCCGGCTGCGTCACAGTACGCGGAGCAAGCTACTCAAGTCCTATCTCGGATAATTCGGGCGGACTGCCGCCGGGTATGTTGTCATGCAGAATGACCCGGGCTTGCCTCGTTCGTTCTTAAGATTTATGACAGGTTGAGCGATCGATTTGTTGACGATCTTGGGAACGGGCAAGGCAAGTCCGGGTCATTTATTGTCCGGCGTCAACGGTCTGCCGCATCGGCTGTCGACGCGTATTCGAGGACGCGGGACGCATGGGAGGAAAAGTCTCGGGGGAGAGGTTACGCGTCGGAGCGGGGTAGTTCGGGCTGTCGAGGAAAATAGGCGTTTTGCCGGGCCGGTTTCGCCCTCCGGCCGGCCCGATGTCCCGGATTCGGTTTTCTGCCGCGCGGACAGATGCGGCAGGAACCCGAGAGGTTTACTGTGCCGGCTCGATCCGAAGCCGGTCTGCGAAGGCGCGGTCGCGGATGACGGAATCGGGGCTATCCTGTCGATGGCACGGCGTACCGGACGGCTTTGGCGATGTAGTGCGGGGAAGGGAGCGCCCGGCCGGCGACCCGATTGTTCGGCAATTTCCGAGACGAGAGTTTGCGTCCCAAAGGCGCGGCTGGAGGCGGGTGATAGGGCCTCGTCTGCCCGCGCGATAAAAAAAATCGGAATGCCGAGAGCAGAAAGGCTCGATTATTGAATAGACTGTTCCGTAGGGATTCCCGATGGCGGCGCGTTCGTCTGCGGAATTTGGCCATACGAGCCCCGTGCGCACACATTCACCGAGGGTCCGGACTTCTCTCATCCGAGCTCTGGAACCTCGAGCGGCACGGGGCTTCGTGTGTCCCGACGAGACGTTGCCGTCGTAACCGGGCAAAGGCTCTCCGAGTTGATATCCTGCGAATCGGATCGTACTTCCGCATCGGGAATAGAGACGTTCGGCCGTTTTCCCGATTCTCTCCGGAACAGCAAACCGCATAGCGGCCATCGGCCGCTATGCGGTTTACCTATGAGCGGCCTTCGAGCGGCCGACGGTGCGATCAGTATACCGTGTTCTGCGGATCGAAGTTGGTCCATCCGTCCATCCAGTTCTCTCCGGTTCCGAAGGCGCCGGCGAAACCGTTGCCCGAAGCGTCGAAGCCTGAAGGAACCGTGTACAAAGCGTTCACGGCAGCGCTGCCGGCGCCTGGCCGGGGATCGAAGCCCGAGCGCGTGCTGACGGGTTGCGCCAGTCCCACGCCGTCGATCGCGTCGTAGAACTTGTTGGCATAGCTTTCCCGGAGCAAGATGCCGTCCGTGAAGCCGTTCCCCTTGAGCCATGTCTTGTTTTGGTCGGACGAAAGAATCCCGACGACCGGATCGATTGCCGTGTTGTCGAACGATTCGAGTGCTTTGTCGTACCCCGAGAAGTGGACGTTACTGATTTCGAACAGGCCTGCTGTGGCCGCCGCGGGCGAATCGCCCTTGTCCTTTTCGATCATCAGCGCGACGGGCCATCCCGTTACGATCGAATTGTATAGACTGATGCGCGAGTTGCGCCGGATTTGCACGCCTGCCTGAAACTGGCCGAGGCCCGAGCCGTTGTTCGGGAATATTTCGCCCGCGTTGATGTAGGCTCCGGGATTTTCGGTCGAAGCCGACTGGTTATAGAATGCGGCGTCCTGACCCATCGGGCCGATCAGCGTCACGTTGCAGAAACGGGCCGTCGTGTAAGGCTCCTCGTCCGAACCGTCGGAGTTGTTGTCCGACTCGAAGCCGTTCGACAGCGATTTATCCGCGATGCGCGGATCGCGCACGCCGAGCAAAAACTGCAAGTTGCCCGAGAAGCCGTTGTCGGTGTCGAAATCGTCGTCCCAACCGTGATAAGCTACCAGGTATTTGCAACCGACCGAGCCGCCGAACCATTCGAACGAGTCGTCGTTCGAGTAGGATACTTGCAGGTGGTCGACCGTCGTTCCGCTGCCGACCGAGCCGAACGTGATGCCGTTGATCTCCTTGTCGGTTTGGAACGGGAAGCCGGCGAACTCGACGCGCACGTAGCTCAGCACGCCCGAGTTGTCGGTGTCGACCGGGTTGCTGCCTCCGCCGTGATACGAGCGGGGACCGCCTTCGATCTGCTGCTCGCCCTTATTGTTGCTGGCGCGGCCGCAGAGGATCAGTCCGCCCCAGTCGCCCGGCCGACGGTTGCCGGGAGCCTCTTCCGACGTGAAGACGATCGGCTTGGAAGCGGTCCCCCGGGCGAAGATCTGGCCGCCCCGCTCGATAATCAGCGCTGCCTGAGTCTGCTTGTCGCCCCGGATGACGGTACCGGCCGGAATCGTGATCGTCGATCCGTCCTCGATGTAAACCCAGCCGCGCAGTTTGTACTTGCGCGAGGCGTTCAGCACGTAGTCGCCTTTCGGTGCGGGAAAGTGCTTGTCGCCGTTGCCTATGTAGTAAACCGAGTCCGATCCTTCCTTTTCGCCGAATACGAGCCCCGTTTCGTAGACGCCCGAGGGGGCCGGACCGGGACCGGGATTTCCGCTGCCGTTGTCATCGTCCGAACAGGCCGCCAGTATGGCGACCGAGGCCATCATGGCCAGAATCATCTGTTTTTTCATCGTGTAGATAGTTAAGGAATGAATGGTGTTTCCGAAGTCGTGAGATTTACTCGTTTTTCGTATGCCGCGAGGGTCAGAACGTGGCCGTCAGCGACAGCGAGAAGCTGCGGCCCGGATAATAGCGCTTGGTTGTTTGGGAGCGTTCGTGCACGACGCCCTCCGAGTCCCTGAAGCGCGGAAACTGCATGAAGCGGACCGCGTCGCCGAGCAGGTCGCGCGCGGCGGCCTTCGCCTCGAGCCATTTGCAGAGGCGTTGGCCGACCGTCAGATCGAGCGAGTTGCGCGGCATCTCGTACATGTCCGGGATATTGCTGTTGAACGTGTCGCCTCCGCTCGTGCTGACCCGGCCGATGCCGACGATTCGTTTGCCGATGCGGTTGTAGAGAATGCCGGCCGCGAAGCCGATCCGGCCGTTCTGGTAAAACAGTCCGGCGTTGACCAGATAGGGCGATTGTCCCTGCATCGGCCGGTCGTGTTCGCGGCTTTGCTCGCCGAACAGAACCTTGCTTTCGATCCAAGCGGCGTTCAACGTCAGCATGAAATTGTTCATGCCGATGAACGCAAGGCTTTTCCTGAGATCGATCTCGACGCCGTAGTTGCGGGCCGAGCGGGCGTTCTCGAACGAAAACTGGTAGGAGCCGCCGGCATCGACATAGTTCCATTCGATCGGATTCTTGAAATGCTTGTAGAAGACGGCGACCGAAATCGTTTCGCCGGCGGCCGGATAGAGTTCGTAGCGCAGGTCGACGTTCTGCACGACGGCCTGCCGGAGGTCCGGATTGCCGGTAATCGTGCTGAACATGTCGAAATCGTAGTAAGTCGACGGCGACAGCTCGCGGAACTCCTGCCGGTTGACGCTCATGCCGTATGCCAGCCGGACGAGCATCCGGGGCGTCAGGTTATACGTGGCGTTGAGCGACGGCAGCGCGTTGTTGTATCGGTAGGTGTTCGTCCGGGTCCGGAAATTGGTTTCCGACGGATAGCTTTCGAGCGAAGAGCGGTAGCTTTCGAAACGGACGCCGGCGTAGACGTTGAAGCGCCCGAGCGACATGTTCAGCGCCGCGTAGGCGGCCAGCACGTCGCTGTGGGCCGAGTAGTCGTCCGTGTTGTGCGTTTCGTCCTGAACGTGCAGCTTGTCGGGTGCGCCCAGATTTTCCGGTGCGAAGATCTGCTCGGCGGGCAGCGAGCCGAAACCGGCGGGCAGCTTGTTCTGATAGGCATTCCACTTGTAGAGGAAGTTGCGGGTAGCGTAGCGGCGCGTTTTGTATTCGCCGTATAGTCCGGTGCGTAACTCGGGGCGGAGCGTCCCGTCGGGAAAGAGCGGCAGGCTCAGGTTCGCTCCGGCCGAAGCGACGTGCTCGTCGAGCGAGGTAAAGTAGCGCGATACGCTGCCCTGATCGATCGAGTATTCGTAAATGCCGTTTTCGGGATTTTTCTCGCGCTCGACGATCCGGCGGTCGGGCTGGCGGCGGTTCGAGTAGGAGTAGGCTGCGTTCCAGTCGAACTTCGCGCCGCTGCGGATCCAGTCGTGACTGCCTGCGAACTGGCCCGTGTAGGCGCTACGGCTCACGTACAAGTATTCGTCCTGCTGTTGCTCGTAATATCCGCTGACGTTGCGCCATCCTTCGCGGTCGGTGAAACGGTTGCGTCCCAATTGGTTGAATATGTTGCGGAATTCGTAACGGCTTACGCACGAGCGCTTGTCGGCTGCCGGAACGTAAGAGAGATTCAGCATAGCGCCGAGCTTCACGTCGTTCGTGTATTGGTTGTCGGTGTATTTGAAGTTGTACAGAGGTTCGTCTTCGGTGTAGTTGTAGATGCCGAACTGCGAGTTTTCCATGCGCAGCAGGCTTTTGTTCGTGTTCGAGTAGTTCAATGCCGCGACCAGCCCGACCGCGTCGCGGCGGGCGGTCACGAAGCGACGGTTCAGCGCTATGTTCAGTTTCTGGTCGATTGTCGGGCGGCGGCTCAGCACTCTCCAGTCGTTGTTGAAGCCGGTGCGGGTCACGCGGTCGACCGTCGTGACGTCGTCGTTGTCCACGCGATGCGGAACGTTTTTCAGCGAGCGCATGCCGTTGTCGAAGCCGAGCCAGTCGGTTGCGCTGCCCGGGGCATAGCGGAAATCGTTCGAGTGCGTGACGCTGTTGAATCCTGTGCCGTAGCTGATCGTCAGCGAGTTTTCCTCGGGTACGACTTTCGTGCGGATTCGGATGAAACCGCCCGAGAAGTCGGCCGGCAGTTCCGGTGCGGGCGACTTGACGATTAGCAGGTTGTCGATCTGCGAACTGGGCAGGACGTCGAACGAGAACGCGCGCGTGTCGGCTTCGGAGCTCGGCACGGCCGCCCCGTTGATCCATACGTTGTTGTAGCGTTGGGCCAGTCCGCGGACGATGACGAACTTGTCGTCGATGACCGAAATGCCCGGGACGCGGCGGATTACTTCCGAAGCGTCCTTGTCCTGAGTGCGGGCGATCGTCTGGGCCGATATGCCGCTGGCGAGGTAACGGGCCGATCGCATCTGCGCGATCAGTCCCGCGTCGCTGTCGACCTTGCGCGTCGCGACGACCACGGCTCCGTCGAGCTGCGACGATTCGGGCTCGAGCGTTACGCTCAACTCGCAAGATTCGTCCCTGCGCAGCTCGAGCGGTTCGCTGCGGAATCGTTTGTAGCCGATGAACGACACCGTGACAACGGCCGTTCCGGGTTCGGCGCCGAGAATCAGAAATTTGCCTTCGGAGTCGGTGATCGCTCCGAGCGTCGTTCCTTCGATGGCGACCGTCGCTCCGACGATCGGGGCGCTCGATACATCGACAACGGTGCCGCGCACGACGGCCGAAGCGGCTTGGGCGTCGGCCCGTGCCGGAAAGGAAAGCATGCTCAGCATGAAAAAGAACGATGTCAGTCGGGTCATGAGTTGATAGAGGCGTATTGGTTTTCGATGCCGCAAAGTTACCGGTCCCTGCGGTACGGCTGGTTAACGTACCGAGACCAAACCGTGAAGTTTAAGTTACGAACCGGGCTTCACGTAAAAAGAATGTTAAGAGGGAAAAGACCGGCGCATGCTCAGTTTTTCCTGCAAAGCAGAGGTTGAATCCGAAAAAAATCGTTAATTTGGGCTTCCATTGAACGATTTAAACGAGGAAAGCATGAATCGCAAACACATCCTGATCATTCTGTCGATCCTGCTGCTGCTCCCTTGGGGCGGATACGGGGCGAAGGCGAAAAAGGCGGTATTTATCATCGTGGACGGTGTTCCGGCCGATATGATTGAGCGGCTGAAACCGCCTGCAATCGGCCGGATCGCGGCCGAGGGCGGCTATTCGAGGGCCTACTGCGGCGGGATCGCCGGTACGTACTGCGAGACGCCGACCATTTCGGCTGTCGGGTACAACTGCATCCTGACCTCCGCATGGGCCAACAAGCACAACGTATGGGACAATTCTCCGAAGCCCGATTACAGCTACTGGTCGATTTTCCGGATCGCCAAGGAGCAGAAGCGGGACGTGACGACGGCTCTCTATTCGAGCTGGACCGACAACCGCACCGTGTTGCTCGGCGAAGGGTTGCCCGAGACGGGAGACCTGAGGATCGACTATGTCGTCGACGGTTTCGATCTCGACCAGAAGAACTATCCCAAGGAGAAGGATGATCTGCAAGTCTATCGCATCGACGATACGGTGTCGAGGGCTGCGGCGGCCGGTATCCGCGAGCAGGCGCCGGACCTGAGCTGGGTCTATCTGTGGTATACCGACGATGCCGGGCATATCTACGGCAACGGCGATTATTTCGACGAGTACGTGATGAAGGCCGACCGTCAGATCGAACGCATTTGGGAAGCGGTCGAATACCGCGAGAAATATTTCGACGAGGAGTGGATGGTCGTCGTGACGACCGACCACGGCCGGGGCGACGACGGTCATCATCACGGCGGACAGTCCGCGCGCGAGCGGACCTCGTGGATCGCGACGAACGTTCGGGGAAATGCCCGCTTCGCCGAACCATGGCTGTCGATCGTCGACATCGCTCCGTCGCTCGCTCGCTTTTTGGATTTCGACGTGCCTCAGGAGGTGTTGTGGGAACAGGACGGAGCGCCTTTCATCGGGGAAGCCGATATCTGCGCTCTCGAGGCCGTGCGCGGCAACCGGACGATCGAGCTGACGTGGGAAAGTCTCGACGACCGGGCGCCGGCTACCGTTTACGTTTCGAGGACCAACGATTTCAAAAACGGACAGTGCGACCAGTGGACGAAAGCCGGCCGCGTGAAAGCGGGAGAGCGGCGCTTCGTGTTCGATACGGGCGACGATCCGAACGGTTTCTACAAGTTCGTCGTCGTGACGCCCGGCAATCATCTGAACTGCTGGGTTCCGGAGAAAAAGTAGTTTGCCGGAGCCGGTTGCACGGATTCCGGTGCGATCATAAGCTGGTCGCATCGCTCCGTCAAGTGTTTTTACGCTTCGGCGGGACGGCAAGAACTCGGTTCTCGCTTTTCCGGTCACGGATAGAGCCGTTTCTGGTCTGCCTCGCCGGGATGATTCTCGGCGGGTCGGTTCGCGGAATCGGACAAGAGGGAGGGAACTCGGATGCTTTTTCGCTTGCGGGGGCGTTTCCGGGTGTCCGTTCCGTCTTTATCGCAATGCCCGTCTCGAGCTGGTTGCGGAGTGGATCGGATGCTTTTTAGGCGGGGCGACGGTTCTTTCCTGCCCGGGGCATGCTTTGATGGAGGAGATCGGAACGAGTGCGCCCGTCGGACTACCGCTTTATTCGGACGAAACGAATCGCCCGACGGAGCCGGTCGGTTCCGTGAGGCGTGGGGGAACGCCGGTTGTCGTCGGAATAGAAAAAAGAGCGCCTCGAAGATTCGAGGCGCTCTTTCGTAAACAGAATCAGGTGGCGGTTATTTGCCCGGGTTCAGGCGTATCTTGACCCATTGGGTCGTTTCGCCCCAGCCGTATTTCACCGTGGCAGGGATGAAGATGTTGCAGGAGCGCTCGACGCCGGCACCTGCGCTGTTGTTGGTGAATACGAGCTTGGAGCCCGTTGCCGTGATCGAGGCTCCGGCATAGGCTTCGGTGAGCGGCATACTTTGGTCGGCCGTCAGGTTGTCGTCGACGACGATGTTACCTCCCTGCCGCTTCATGCCGATCTTAGCCTTGTCGGTTTCCCATTCGACGCTTTCGACTTCATAGTAGTCCCAAAGCTCCGCGGCATACTTCTGCTTGTCGCTTTCCGGATTTACGATGTCGTTCTCGGCTACGAGATAACCGTTGAAATCGGTCATCGTGAAAGCGTTCGAGCAGTCGATCTCCGATCCGCCGATCACATGATCCTCGAACGAAGCGTTCTCCAGTTCGGCGTTGATCGTCAGCGGGGCAACGATGTTCACGTCGAACTCGGCCACCTGCATCTTGTTGTATCCGTTGATGTCAGCCCATACCTTCAGCGTGGCTTTGTTGCCGACCAGTCCTTTGCCCGCGTCGTTCTTCTGGAGCGAGAGGTTGACGGCGCTTGCGCTCGTGACGCTCGGTGCGTACCAGTTGTCGCCTTCGGCAACGAAAGTCAGCTCTGCGGCTTTTTCCGCGTTCTTGAGCAGCGTGTAGCCGGCTTTGTTGGCAGTACCGGCCGGTTCGGCGGTCAGTGCCGGAGCATATCCTGTCTGAGGCTGGGTCAGTGCGAATTGCATGTCCCACTTGCCGCACGCGGAGAACAAGTCTTTCACGATGCAAGCGTTGGGCGTGAACAGCTGCATCAGATCGTAGTTGTAGACGCAGGTAGTCCCCGAAGTCATCGTCGGCTCGTACTGAACCGGGTAAACGTTAGCCAGTGCTCCCGACGTGATCCAGTACTGCTCGTAGTAGCCGCTGATCGACGGCAGAGTGACGTTGACGGTGCACTTCAGCGAGAAGGTCACATCGCCCGCAACGCCTTTCGGATCGGTATAGGTGATCAGGATGCTGTACTCTTTCGACGTGGCCGGTACGATCTTGCCGATCGCCTCGGCGTCGAGCGTCCATTTCAGGGCTACGGCGTCCTCGGATACGTCCGAAGTCTGCTCGGTGATTACGCCGTCGCCTTCGCCGAAGGTGCCTTCGTCGTTGGCTTTCAGTTTATAGATAGCTTCGAATTCGTCTTTCGACATGCCGCCTTCCTTCACCTTAGCATAGACGTACTGCGTCATGTCTTTCCAAAGGAAGTCGTTTCCGATGGCCGAGCAACTCAGATTCTGGACGTAAGTCTTGATCTCGCCCAGTTCGATCGGGTCGGGGCTGACGGAATTTTCTACCCACTTGATTTTGAAGTAGGCCACGTCGACTATCTGATTCTCGTTCGTCGTGTCGACCAGCGTTACCCGCACGATGGGCTCCTTGTCGATAGCCGCGCGGTTGTTGACCTCGCCGCCCGGAACCTGCGACGTGATCGTCGTTCCGTCGATGCGGGCGAATTGCTGCTGATCGGTCTGGTTGGGTCCCAGCTTGTAAGCATCGGGTGCCAGCTCGAAACGGAACTTCAGGCCGTAGCCTTCGAGCTTGTCTGCGGTCATTTCATTGGCGTTCGCCCCGTCGTCGTAGCAACCCGTCACCATGCCGGCCAGGTCGAACGGCTCGTTGTACTTGATGCTCTTGGAGATTTTTTCGGCCTGTGCCGCACCGTAGATCGTAGCGTAGTCCGAAAAATGATGATGCGCGCCGTGTGCACAATCGAAATCGGTAATCTGCTGCGAATTATCGAACTGCGCGGCGATAACGGGCGTTACGGTCGACTCAGCGAGCCGGACATATTCGGAGTAGACGTAGGCTTCGGTCTCGTTCTCGAACAGACAGTCGTCCGCTACGGGCACTTTCAACGCGACGGTATAGATCTTGTTTCCGTCGAGCTTCAGCGGCTCGGTCGAGGTCTTGGCCGCATTGACGGTCAGGATGCCGTTTTCGATGTCGTGGCCGACGACTTTCACAGGCGTATTTTCTCCCGTTTCGGCGGCTCGGGTCACGGCCGTCGTCGAAACGAACGAGGGCGTTCCGATATCCTCCTTCTGTACTCCGGTAGGATTCAGGCGATAATCGGCCGTTGTCGACTCGTCGGAGACGATCGTGGCTTTCGCGGCTTTCTTCGTGCTACCGTCCGGATTGATCGTCAGGGCATTGTACGATACGGACAGGAACTCGATCGTGGGGATTCCGTCGACATAGAGGCCGGGAACCAGCGTCACGCTCGTCAGCCGGGATGAGAGTACGCCGCTGAGCGAGGAAAGCTGTTCTCCCACTTTTTCCATGATCTCGGCGTTCAGGTCCTTCACGGCCTTTTCGAGGGTTGCCTGGTCGATCGCACTCTTGCGGATGTTTTCGATCAGTCCCGACAGTTTCTGATCGAGCGCCGTCAGATCGGCCGAGGAAGCCTTGTCGCCGAGCTCGTCGGCGTACTTCTCCAGCGCTTTCTGCTGTACTTCCAGCGCTTTCTCGAATTTCTGCATGTCGTCGATCGTGGCATAGTCCTTCAGCGTTTGCGACAGGTTTTTCTCGATACCTTCGATCTGGCTGGCCAGCTCGTCGAGCGCGCTTTGGTCGGCCTTGTCCGAAATCAGAGACTGGCATTGAGAAATAGCCTCCCGAATGGCTTCCGTCTTGGCATCGGCGACGGGCTTCTTGGGCGAATTTTTCCTCGGCCCTGGGGGCGGGTTTTGTGCGCTGCCGCAGCCGTTTCGGCGGCCTCATCGGCGGCTTCCTTGGCTGCTGCGGCTTTCTGTGTCGCGGCAGCCGCCTCGTTCTGAGCTCCGGTCAGGGCCGTCTGCAAGGCGCCCAGCTGCTCTTGCAGCGCGGCAGCCGTCTCGCTCAGTTCGGTCTGCACGTTCCCGATGTCGTCGTCGTAGTCCTTGCAGCCGGCGTAAGTCAGCGTCGCCCCGATCAGGAGAAACGCCAAAACTCGGTTGATAAAAATTCGCTTCATAGTCTTTGGATTAAATTGTTTGAGTTGAACAAAATAGTGTCTGAGTGTGTCTCTCCCCCTCCTTGATTTCGGCCTTTCGCGAATGAAAAATTGTTGAGTAAAAATTAATTGAAAATGTATATCTTTATCCGATTTATAGCCACGAGCGAACAGGGCCGGATTTTTGCGTGTCCAGCTTCGCCGACGAATAAAAACGGATGTAAAAGCACTGCAATAATACGAAGGATTTCGCCATTATGCAAGAAAAACGACGAAATATTTCGCCAGTTAAGGATAGAATTTTGTATTATATTGAAAATCTGTCTATTAGCAAGCGAGAATTTTACAGTAAAACCGGTATATCCCGGGGTACCTTGGAGAGTCCGACCGGGATTACCGAGGATACTTTGGCGAAATTTATCGCCACATATCCGGAAGTTTCTCTGGAATGGCTGATACGGGGCGAGGGCGAAATCGTACGGCCGAACGGACCCGAAGAGGCTCCGGCCGACCTGCTGGAAATGGCCCGTCGCGTGATCGAAGCCAAAGACGAAATCATCGAATTGCAGAAAAACAGGATTGACTGGCTGACCGCACGCTTGTCGGAGAAGGGGTAGAGGCCCGTTCCAGGCCGTTGGCGCGTGAAAAGCGCGCGCCTGAAACTCGAAATGGATGGGATTCTCCGTCGAACGGCGCCGTGCCGCGGTCCGGGTTGCCGTCGTTTCCCGCCGTGTCGTGCGGCGTTTTTGCGGACGGCTGTTTATTCGCGGAAGTTCTGCCGCTTTTTTGAGGCCATTATACTCCCCATGTACCCATACGTTCGCAACCGAAATTTTTTCATCGGCCGGTCGCGGTCAGCAACCGCTCGCAGGCCGTGCGTCCGATCGGGTCCTTATCCTGAATCCTCTCCGGCGGAGGGATGCCGGGGTGTCGGAAACATGGAGAACCCGAGGGAGGGTACAGGAGAACATATGAGTGGTTTTTGTACGAGAACGACCATCGGTCGCGGCCATAGACCGTGACAGGCTGTCGGATAGAAAAAGCCGCTCCGCGCACAGCGCGGAGCGGCTTTTTCGCTTATTTGCCGGTCGTTATTCGGCGAGCAGGATTTCGAGTATCTTGATCGCGGCGGTCGCAATCGGAGTTCCGGGGCCGAAGATCGCGGCGGGGCCGGCCTTGTACAGGTCGTCGTAGTCCTGATGGGGAATCACTCCTCCGACGATCACGACGATGTCCTCGCGACCGAGCTTCTTGAGTTCGGCGACGATCTGCGGCACGAGCGTCTTGTGTCCGGCCGCGAGCGACGAGACGCCGACGACGTGCACGTCGTTCTCGACGGCCTGCTTGGCCGCCTCGGCCGGGGTTTGGAACAGCGGTCCCATATCGACGTCGAAGCCGATGTCGGCATAGCCGGTGGCGACTACTTTGGCCCCCCGGTCATGGCCGTCCTGACCCAGCTTGGCGATCATGATGCGCGGCTGGCGGCCTTCCTTCTTGGCGAACTGCTCGGCCATAGCCTTGGCTTGTTCGAAGTTCTTGTCGTTTTTCACTTCTGCTGAGTATACGCCGGAGATGGAGCGGATCACGGCCTTGTAGCGTCCGACGACCGCCTCGCAGGCGTCGGAAATCTCGCCCAGCGACGCGCGGGCCTTCGCAGCCTCGACGGCCAGCTCCAGCAGGTTTCCTTTTTTCGTTTTGACGCACTCGGTAATGGCCGCCAGCGCAGAGCGGACTTTCGCCTCGTCGCGGTTCGCCCGCAGCTCCTTCAGGCGTTTGATCTGAGCTTCCCGCACGGCCGTGTTGTCGACGGCGAGGATGTCGATCGGGTCTTCCTTCTCCAGACGGTAGCGGTTGATGCCGACGATCGTGTCGTTGCCCGAGTCGATACGGGCCTGTTTGCGGGCGGCCGCTTCCTCGATGCGCATCTTCGGAATGCCGGTCTCGATCGCTTTGGCCATGCCGCCGAGCTTTTCGACCTCTTGGATCAGTTCCCATGCCTTGTGCACGATCTCGTTGGTCAGCGACTCCACGTAGTAGGAGCCGGCCCACGGGTCGACGCTGCGCGTGACGTAGGTCTCCTCCTGAATGTAGATCTGGGTGTTGCGGGCGATGCGGGCCGAGAAGTCGGTCGGCAGGGCGATCGCCTCGTCGAGCGCGTTCGTGTGCAGGCTCTGCGTGTGGCCGAGCGCGGCGCCCATCGCCTCGATGGCCGTACGGGCCACGTTGTTGAACGGGTCTTGCTCGGTGAGCGACCAGCCCGACGTCTGCGAATGCGTGCGCAGGGCGAGCGACTTGGGATTTTTCGGGTCGAACTGCTTCACGATCTTGGCCCAGAGCAGGCGGGCGGCCCGCATCTTGGCGATTTCCATGAAGTGGTTCATGCCGATAGCCCAGAAGAACGACAGCCGGGGCGCGAACGTGTCGACGCTCATGCCTGCGTTCACTCCCGTACGCAGATACTCCAGTCCGTCGGCCAGCGTGTACGCCAGCTCGATGTCGGCCGTCGCGCCGGCTTCCTGCATATGGTAGCCCGAAATGGAGATCGAGTTGAATTTCGGCATGTTCTTCGACGTGTATTCGAAGATGTCGGCGATGATCTTCATCGAGAATTCGGGCGGGTAGATATAGGTGTTGCGGACCATGAACTCCTTGAGGATGTCGTTCTGGATCGTGCCGCTCAGCTGCTCGAGCGTGCAACCCTGCTCCAGCCCCGCCACGATGTAGAACGCCAGTACGGGCAGCACGGCGCCGTTCATCGTCATCGAGACGGACATCTTGTCGAGCGGAATGCCGTCGAACAGCACTTTCATATCCTCGACCGAGCAGATCGACACGCCCGCTTTGCCCACGTCGCCCACGACGCGCGGATGGTCGGCGTCGTAGCCGCGGTGCGTGGCCAGGTCGAACGCTACGGACAGTCCCTTCTGTCCCGAAGCGAGGTTGCGGCGGTAAAACGCGTTCGACTCCTCGGCGGTCGAGAAACCGGCGTACTGACGGATCGTCCACGGGCGCATCACGTACATCGTGCTGTACGGGCCGCGCAGGAACGGAGCGATGCCGGCGGCGTAGTTCAGGTGTTCCATGCCCTCGAGGTCCGAGGCGGTGTAGGTCCCCTTCACGGCGATGTGCTCGGGGGTCATCCAAGGCTGCGCTTCGGCGCCCTCCTTCGCGTCGCAGGACTTTCCGGCGGCGCTGTTCGTATATGTCAGGTCTGAAAATTTGGCTCTCATGATTAATCCCTGTTTAGATGCCCAATTCCTTCAGGTAGTAGTGAAGGGTTTCGAGCACGTTGTCGCGGATGCTGATGAAATTCTTGATGCCCTGCGCCTCGAGCTCCTCCTTGCAGGCGGGCGCTCCGGCCACGACGAAGATGGCCCGGCCGTCGAGCAGCTTGTAGGCTTCGGGGGCGAGCGTCGCGTAGTCGTCGTCCGACGCGCAGATCACGACGATGTCGGCTTTCGCCTCGACGGCGGCGCGTATCCCTTCCTCGACGCTGTGGAAATAAGTGTTGTCCTGCACGCGAATGCCGGCGCAGGCGAAGAAGTTGCACGAGAACTGGGCCCGGGCCCGGGCGAACGCGAGCGCTCCGACTGTCACCATGAAAGCCTTCGGGCTCTTTCCGCTCCGGTCGACCTTCAGACGCATCTGCTCGAAAGCCATCGCGCCGCGATAGGGCTTCAGCGTGCGAACGCCCTCGGGCGCCTGAGACGAGCAGCCGCAACGGCACGAGCTCTTGCCCGTAACGACCTCTTCGGTGATTTCGTCGCCGGCCACCTCGTTGAAATTCGGGAACTGATTCGTTCCGAGCAGCGTCTCGCGCCGCTTGGCGATGTTCAGGTTCTTCTTGGCGGCCGAGGCTTCGACCTGATCCTGAACAAATCCGGCCTCGAACGCGGCGATGTAGCCTCCTTTTTCTTCGACTTGCTTGAACAGGCTCCACGCCTGCTCGGCAATCGAGGCGGTCAGGTTCTCGATGTAGTACGATCCGCCGGCCGCGTCGCATACCTGATTGAAATGCGACTCTTCCTTGAGCAGCAACTGCACGTTACGCGCGATGCGGGCCGAGAAGTCGGTCGGCTTCTCGTAGGCCGCGTCGAACGGCAGCACCTCGATCGAGTGAACGCCGGCAATCGCCGCGCTCATCGCTTCGGTTGTGCCGCGCAACATGTTGACGTAGGGGTCGTAGACGGTCATGTTCCACCGCGAGGTCACGGCATGCGCGAACATTTTGGCGGCACACTCGCATGAGGGCTCGTACTGCGCTACGATATTGGCCCACAACATCCGCGCGGCGCGGAACTTGGCGATCTCCATGAAGTAGTTCGAGCTGACGGCCATCGAGAAGCGGATCGAGCGGGCCGCCTTTTCGACCGGCACGCCGAGCTCCGTGAGCCGCACGAGGTATTCGTGTCCGGCCGCCAGCGTGAAGGCCAGCTCCTGCACGATCGTCGAGCCGCTGTTGTGGAATGTCTCGCCGGAAACGGCGACCGTCCGCAGCTTCTTGTATTTGGCTCCCGCTCCGATCAGCGAGGCGAGGTTCTCGAAACCTTTGCACTGCCCGCTTTTGCATGCCATCGTGCCTTTGAGGGTCAGCTTCTTGACGATCGGATCGAGAACGAAATTCGCCCGCGCGTCGTCGGACCCCGCGTTTTCGCGGTCGAGTTTCTCTATGAAAAGTCTGGCGACCTTTTTCGTCGCGCAGCCGCTGAAAGTCAGCTCGGTGTTACGCAGCGAGACGCCGCCGAGCAGCGTGTCCAGATCGTCCGCCGAGAATTCCTTGTTGCCGATCACGAGTCCTATGGATTCGACTCCCTTGGTCAGTAGCGCGTGAATGCGGGCGTTGGCCTCGCGCGGGCACTCGACTTCGATCGTTTGCAGGATCAGCCAGTCGTTGTTTTTCTTGGTTCCCCGGACGTAAGGGAACTCGCCGCACTGCGAGCCGAGGAACCGGAGCCCCTCGAGATTCTCGGCGCGGTAGTACGGGCGGACGTTGAACCCTTCCGCCGTTTTCCATACCAGCTTTTTCTCGTAGTCGGCTCCCTTGAGGTCCGCTTTGATCGCCTCCTCCCACCGCTCGGTCGTGACCGGGGGAAATTCGGCGAAAAGCTTTTGCTCTTTATTTGCCATAGTGTTTTTGATTAGATAGTTTTTGGTTTTCCCTGTGTACCGAAAAGTACAAATGCTTACAAAGTTATAAAATTTTATCGACTCGAGACAAATCGGACGGAGATATAAACGAATGTTCCGGCATGTGAGTCTGCGGGAGGAAGGCGTTCGGGCGGCGGGGCTTTCTTCCTGCGGGATACAGGAATCCGGCAGCCCCGCCATCGTCCGGTTCGTCGCCCTTTTGATCCGGACCGTGCTCGGACGCGGCCAGTGCGGGCTGTGGCGGAAGCCCGGCCGGTTGAAATCGTAGCGCTCGTTACGGTTGCTTTTCCATGTTCGGGGCCATGGCGGTCCGGAAAATCGCGGATGCCCGGGGCGATGCGAACCGGTTTGCCTGTCCGGGCCGGACGGCATGACCGGACCGTACGGTGGAAGCGGTCCGGCGTTTATGGCGGTTCGGATCGCGGGCGGACTCCGGGCGCAAAGGCGCGGGTGCCGGATTCGATCGTCGGAGACCGGACGGCCGGTACGCGCCGTGTCGGACGGTCCGTTGCAGCAGTCGGAGCATCCGGCCGGCCGGAGGGTCTGCCTTGTGTTGCCGGCCGAATGAAGGCGAGGTATTCGGAATTTTGACAAAAAAAATTACTTTTGTACTGTTCACTACCGATTATGAAACCAAAACATCAATCTATGAAAGCCTTGTTTTGGCCGGTCTGCTGTGCCGGTCTGCTGTCGCTCTGCTCCTGCGGCCCGCGTGTTGCGCGGGTCGAATCGGTCGATATCGTGCCCCGTCCCGTAACGGTCGAAGCTTCCGACGGGGCGTTCGATCTGACCCGGTCGACGAAGATATGCCTGTTGTCCGACGACACGATGCTGTTGCGCAGCGCCGATTTCTTCAACGGATTGCTGCAACCTTCGCTCGGCCGCGCGCTGAAAGTCGAAACGGGAGCTTGCGCCGATTCCGACGCGATCCGCGTCGAGCTGGGCGATCTGGCGCCCGAAGCCTATGAGATCAGCATCCGTCCCGAGGGCGTCCGGATCGTCGGGGGCAGTCCCGCCGGCGTCTATTATGCGTTCCAGACGATGCGCCAGCTGTTGCCCGAGCCCGTGCTCCGGGGCGAGAAAGCCGGCGTTGTCGAGCTGCCCGTCGTCGAAATCGCCGACCAGCCTTATTTCGCTTACCGCGGAGGTATGCTCGACGTGGGCCGGCACTTTTTCTCGGTGGACGACGTCAAGGAGTTCATCGACATTTTGGCCATGCACAAGATCAATCGCTTCCACTGGCACCTGACGCAGGATCAGGGCTGGCGGATCGAGATCAAGAAATATCCGGAGCTGACGCGCGTAGGCGCGTTCCGCGACCGTTGCGATTTGGACCCGGCCGCGCCGAACGACTCGGTTCCTTACGGCGGATTCTATACGCAGGACGAGGCGAGGGAAATCGTGCGCTATGCGGCCGACCGTTTCATCACGGTCATTCCCGAGATCGAGATGCCGGGCCATGCGATGGCCGCCTTGGCCGCCTATCCTTCGCTGGGCTGTTTGGGCGAAGGATACGAAGTTCCGTCGGTTTGGGGGGTCAAGGAAGACGTTTTCTGCGCGGGCAACGACTCGACGTTCCGCCTGCTGGAGGACGTTCTGACGGAAGTGATCGATCTGTTCCCCTCCGAGTACATCCATATCGGCGGGGACGAGTGTCCGAAGGTCCGCTGGAAAGCCTGCCCGAAATGCCAGAAACGGATTCGGGACGAAAAGCTCAAGGACGAGTTCGAGCTGCAGAGCTATTTCGTGAAGCGTATGGAGAAATTCCTGAACGGCAAAGGTCGGAAGATCGTCGGTTGGGACGAGATCATGGAAGGAGGGCTGTCCAAGACGGCTACCGTCATGTCGTGGCGCGGCGCGGCCGGCGGCATCGAAGCGGCCAAAAGCGGCAACCATGTGATCATGGCTCCCAACACGCACTGCTATTTGGACTACTATCCGACGCGCGACATCGAGAACGAGCCCCGGGGAATCGGCGGATTCCTGCCCATCGAAATGGTTTATGCGCTCGATCCGTACGAGGGTCTCAACGCGCATGAGCGGGAGTATATCCTCGGCGTTCAGGGCAATCTGTGGACCGAATTCATCGCCGAGCTCGATCATGCCGAGTACATGCTGCTGCCCCGCCTGGCCGCGGTTGCCGAGGTAGGCTGGTCGTACGACCGCAAGGACTATCCCGATTTTTACCGGCGTATGACCTCGCTGCGCAAGCAGTACGATGCCAACGGGTACAACTACGGCAAGCACATGTTCGCCGCCGACAGCGCGGCGACGGCTCCTGCCGGTCGATAACGTACACGGGAAGCTGGCCTTTGTGTTCCGGAAAGCCTTGCGGACCGTCCGCAGGGCTTTCCGGTTCGTTCGGCCCGGGGGCGGGATGTTCTCGGGTTCAGGCTCGCACAGGTTTTCAGGATTTGTGCCGGCGTCGGACCGATACGCGCGGAACTTCGCAGGCAATACCGGAAAGGCGTCGGAAAACGGCCGGTACGCCGCCGGGCCGGCCGACGGTCGGCCGAACGTTGCTCGATTATGAAAAAATGGATTTGGATATGGGCTGCCGCCGCGCTGGTGGGCTGCGGCCGGCATCTCGAGAGGGTCGGGTCGGTCGATATCGTTCCCGAGCCTTCGGATGTCCGTGTCGGCGAAGGCGTCTTTTCGCTGACCCGCCGGACCGAGATCCGTCTGTCGGACGGAGATTCCTCGCTGGCCCGTGCGGCCGGGTTTTTCGGCGAGCTGGCCGGAAAGTCGCTGGGCAGGCCGCTTGCGGTCGTCCGGGGCGGCGGACAGGAATCGGGAGCGATCTGCGTCGCATTGGGCGATCTGCCGGCCGAGGCTTATGTGCTGAGCGTGCGCTCCGACCGGATCGATCTGACGGGGGGCTCGCCGGCGGGCGTATTCTACGGTTTTCAGACGCTCCGACAGATGTTGCCGGAGTCCGCCCTGAGGGGAGAAAAGGCCCGGGCGATCGATCTGCCCGTGGTCGAAATCCGCGATGAGCCCCGCATCGGTTACCGGGCGTTGTTGCTCGACGCGGGACGGCACTTTTTCGGTCCCGAGGAGGTCAAGTCGGTTATCGACCTGATGGCGATGCACAAACTGAATCGCCTGCAATGGCATCTGACCGAGGATCAGGGGTGGCGGATCGAAATCCGGAAGTATCCGGAACTGACCCGCCGGGGTGCCTGGCGCGACCGCTCCGACCTGCGGCCGGCCGAGGACGGGCGTCCCGAGAAGGACCCGCAGCCTTACGGAGGGTATTACACCCGGCAACAGGTGCGCGAAATCGTTCGTTACGCGGCCGACCGGTTTATCGAGATCGTGCCCGAAATCGAAATGCCCGGACATGCGATGGCCGCGCTGGCGTCCTATCCTTGGCTCGGCTGTCTCGGCGAAGGCTACGAGGTCCCCTCGCTGTGGGGCGTAAAGGAGGACGTGTACTGCGCGGGCAAGGACTCGACCTTCGTCTTTCTGGAGGATGTGCTGACGGAGGTGACCGATCTGTTCCCTTACGAGCTTGTTCACATAGGCGGCGACGAGTGTCCGAAGGCCCGTTGGAAAGAGTGTCCCCGTTGCCAGAGACGCATGCGGGACGAGGGCTTGGGCAGCGAGGAGGAGTTGCAGAGTTATTTCGTGCGCCGGATCGAGCGCTTTTTGGCCTCGAGGAATCGGCGGATGGTCGGCTGGGACGAGATTCGTCAGGGCGGACTGTCGGAGACGGCCATCGTGCTGTCGCGCAAGCGCGAGCAGGGGCTTCGTTCGGCGCTCGAAAACGGCAACGACGTGATTATGACGCCCTATCTGAATTGCTATTTCGATTATTATCAGGGCAGTCGCGAGACCGAGCCGCTGGCTTTCGGCGGCTTTCTGCCGTTGCGGACGGCTTACGATCTGGACCCGTTCGAGGGCTTGAACGCAGAGCAGTCGCGCCGGATTCTGGGCGTGCAGTGCAACCTGTGGACCGAGTTCGTTGCGACGCTCGACCATGCCGAGTATATGTTGCTGCCCCGACTGGCGGCTTTCGCCGAACGGGCTTGGACGGGAGGCGAAGGGAACTATCCCGATTTCCTGAGGCGTTTGGAGTCGTTCTCGCGGCTGTACGACGCGCAGGGATACGAGTATCGGGATTTCCGGTCGGAAGCCGATAGCCTGAGGGCATCGCTGGGATCGTAGGAACGTCGCTGCGTGTCGGTTTTGCCGGAACGCCGGTGCCGGACGGAACGGAGCCGATCCGGAAAAAATGCCCGAGCATTGCGTTCTGAGGCCGGTCGTCCGGTCGTCGCCTGTCGTGCGTGAGGCTGTCGGGAACGGTTTGCCGGGATGCGCATTCCGGCGGAGCGCAACTCGGGCGGGCACGAGCGGGAAATAGGGTTGTGTGCGGAGGGGTATTCCGGCCCTGTATGGCAATGCGTGAGAAATGAACATATCGAGTCGTGTATAGGAATCTTTGGGAATATGTCGCCGCGCTGGAGCGCGCCGGCGAGCTGGTGAGAGTTGCCGCCGAAGTCGATCCGGTGCTGGAGATCGCCGAGTTGACCGACCGCGAGTCGAAACGTCCGAGAGGCGGTCGGGCGCTGCTGTTCGAGCGGACGGGCACGTCTTTCCCCGTCCTGACGAACATGATGGGCTCCGACCGCCGGATCGCCCTGGCGCTGGGCGTGGAAAGTCTCGACGACCTGACCCGGCGGATCGAGAGCCTGTTCTCGGAGCTGACCGCTCCGAAAACGTCGTTGTCCGACAAGCTCCGCATGCTGCCGCTGCTGGAGCGGATGTCGCGCTGGCTGCCCCGGAATCGCCGGGGACGCGGGGCGTGCCAGCAGGTGGTCCGCACGGGCGACGAGGTCCGGCTTTCGGAGCTTCCGGTTCTGAAGTGTTGGCCGTTCGACGGCGGACGCTTCGTCACTTTCCCGCTGGTCCACACGGTCGATCCGGAAAGCGGCGTCCGCAACGTGGGCATGTACCGGATGCAGGTCTTTTCGGAGCGGTCGACCGGAATGCACTGGCATGTGCACAAAACCGGCGAGAGACATTACCGGGCTTACCGTCGGCTCGGCCGTCGGATGCCCGTGGCGGTCTGTCTGGGCGGCGATCCCGCCTACGCTTACGCCGCGACGGCTCCGATGCCGGACGATCTGGACGAGTATTTGCTGGCCGGGTTTCTGCGCGGCCGTCCGGTCGAGCTGGTGCGATGCCTGACCTGCGATCTGAGGGTTCCGGCCGACTGCGACTTCGTGATCGAGGGATACGTCGATCCGTCCGAGGAGAAGGCGGTCGAGGGTCCGTTCGGCGACCATACGGGCTTTTACTCGCTCGAAGACCTTTATCCTGTTTTCCACGTTACGGCGATTACCCGCCGCCGCGATGCCGTCTATCCTGCCACGATCGTGGGGGTTCCCCCTCAGGAGGACGCCTACATAGCGAAGGCGACCGAGCGGATTTTTCTGGCGCCGATCCGCCGGGCGATGTTGCCCGAGGCGGACGATCTGTGGATGCCCTGGCAAGGCGTGGCCCATAACATAGCCGTCGCGAATATCCGGACGGCCTATCCGGGGCAGGGATTGAAGACGGCTTCGTCACTGTGGGGGGCGGGACAGATGATGTTCAACAAGTTTCTGCTCGTGGTTTCGACGCCGGACGACGTCCGGCAAGCCGGCGTACTGGCTTCGCTTCTGCGGCGCGTCCGCCTGCCGGAGCAGGCGCTGCTGTCGCGCGGTCCCCTCGACGTGCTCGACCATGCCTCGCCGCAGGCCGGACTGGGCGGAAAGATGGCCGTCGACCTGACCGGAGTCTCGCCGGAGGATGTCCCTGCCGAGATTCGGCTGCCCGACCGTTGGGAGTTTTGCTGCGGCGTGACGTCGGTCGATTGCTCGCTGGCCGAAATTTGGGGAGCTCTGGTGCTTTTCGCCGGCCGTTCGGCCGAAGTCGATGCCGAAGGGTTCGTCCTGCGGAACGAAGTGCAGGGGGTGAGCTGGGTCGTCGTTATGGACGCCGCCGCCGAGGAGTTTCCGTTTTCCGACCGGCTGTGGCTGGCCGCGGCGGCCTGCGATCCGTCGCGCGACGTGCGGCTGAGCGGCGGTATGGCTTTTTTCGACGCGAGGACCAAGGCCGGCGGGGTCGGGGGATTCGCCCGTCGCTGGCCGAATGTGGCGGCATCCTCTCCCGAGACGATCGCCCGGGTCGACGACCGGTGGGCCGAGTATGGCCTGGGAGAATTCGTCGAGTCGCCCTCGCTGCGATACCTGAAATTGCAGGAACGCCCTGGCGCTGAATTCTGAGCGTTCCGGCAAAGGGCGGTCCGTAAACGCTCGGCGGGGTCGGAACGCGGCGGAAGATTTTCCGAGTGTCGCGGAGCGGTTCGTTCCGGGCTTCCGGAGCGTCGGGCGCGGGGCCGGGCGAATACCGGCGAGGGTCGAAAGACGGAATGGAATGTGTTTATCCAATCATTTAAAAATATTCAGAGGAACTTAAATCTCAAATAAGAGAGAATGGAGTTTCACACTCTGCCATACCGAGTCTCGAAAAACGAAACCTTGTATATAAATTAAATCCGGACATAATGTTCGGATTCCTAAAGTTGTATTGACAGAAAAGGCCGAATAAAAAATTCTGGGATTTGTCGCTGTCAAATTATTTTATTACCTTAATCTCAGTTGTTCGGGACTGTGAATCCGGATGCAAAACACGGGAAAGAGAACCGTTGCCTTTTCGTTACTTCGTCTTATTTTAAAGAATGTAATAGTCCGATTTAACAGGCTGTTGCATTAATTTAAAGGAATTCTGATATAAATTTCTTTTGTAATGAATGACGCGGAGCGGATGAAAGAACGTGTACGGGATTTGTTACGGTTGCTCGCGGCCTTTTCCGACCGGGAGGGGCGGCGGATTCTGCTGCTCGTACCGTTGCTCGTCGCCTTGTCGCTGCTGTTTTTGTGGCTGGGCAAGCCGAAATTCGAGCGTAGCTTCGCCCTGTGGGCCGATGCTGCGGCCGATTCGGCCCGTCGGGCGCGGTGCGAGGAGTTCCGGAAAGCGGATGCCGCCGGAGGGAGATCGCGTGCGTCTTCCGCCTCCGATTCCCTGTTCGCGTTCGATCCCAATACGGTCCGTGAGGACGAGTTGATCCGTCTGGGCTTCACGTCCCGTCAGGCGGCGGGCATACTGCATTACCGGGAGGCGGGCGCCGGTTTTCGCCGGGGCGAGGACTTCTCGCGCTGCTATACCG